>Ga0302194_10000021_pt1 | contig 143723 bp, 145 predicted proteins | sample II_Bog_N1_1_FD_200227 | JGI IMG/M metagenome (GOLD analysis project Ga0302194, IMG submission 200227) | Peat permafrost microbial communities from Stordalen Mire near Abisko, Sweden - II_Bog_N1_1 | ecosystem: Environmental > Terrestrial > Soil > Wetlands > Peat | place: Sweden: Abisko...
AATGTCTCGCGATGATCTGAGGGATGATGCGGGTGATGGCCAAGATAGAACGCGGGACGCAACGCGTCGCTGACTACGAGAAAGCCGGGGACGTAACAGCCACCAAGTCAAAAGTACGGAATTTCTGTAAATATAAGAAATAAGCCAAAATTAGAGAAATTCCCTTGATGACAGAAATCCTCTGATGGATACTCGCTCCATCTCAAGGAGGACACCATGTTAGAAAAACCACTACTCAGAAAAATCGGCATCGAGTCGACCGAGCATTTCTTCGGCAACTTCAAGGATACCGGCAACGCCGTTCTTTCGAGGTTGCGCGCCAATGTCACCGCCCCAGAACTGCGAAAGGTACTCAGGACCTGGAGCGTAACTGAAGCCGCGCCAATGATTGGTCGCTCCCTCCCCTGGCTGCGGGAGCATGACGAGGGCACGCCAGTCGATCCTGAGACGGGCCGCAAGGTCTACACGCTGGCGCGAATTAATGAGCTTCGCGACCAACTTGGAACCCGATATCAGCGCCCCGCCGGCTCAGAACCCATCATCATGCCAGTCTCCAACTTCAAAGGTGGCGTAGGCAAAACTACGACCGTGATCCACCTGGCCCAGAGGCTGGCACTGGATGGAATGCGGATTCTCGTCGTGGACTTTGATAGTCAGGCTAGCTGCACGTTTGCCCTCGGCAGCTATATCCCCGATATAGAGCTCGATGAAGACGATACAATTGCCCCGGCCATGATTGAAGATTGCTCGCTCATCAAGCGCGCTATTCGGGCCACCTACTTTACGGGGATCGACCTGATTCCCGCCAATCTGAGTATCCAGGATCTGGAGCTTTCCCTACCCAACCCTGAGCTCAACAATCACGAGAGCATGGGGCCTGCGGCGGCACGTCTGAAATATGCACTCGACCAGGTGAAAGATAACTACGACGTCATCCTGATCGACTGCGGCCCCAATATGGGCACGCTGACCACCAATGCCCTGGTGGCTGCCAACGCCCTCCTCGTCCCGATTCCGCCCGCAACTTACGACCTGGGCTCCTTCGTGATGTTTACATCCTCCCTGAATGACATCTTCAAGCAGCTCAAGACGCCCCTCCAGTACTTCCGCATCTTGCTGTCAAAGCATACGAATACGGTTAAAGCCAATGAGATCGACTCGCTGATTAGAAAAATCTATGGCGAGTACGTGATGTCTAATGCAATGTACACCACGGTGGAGATCGAAAAGGCCAGCTCGGAAATGGGCACCATTTATGAGACACAGAAGGCGCGCTCCAATCGCGAAACCTATATGCGCGCTCTGAGCCACATGGACGGGGTCAATAACGAAATCATCAATGACCTGAAGTTCCTGTGGCAGCGTCAAGCCGAGAAAGCGGGAGGAAACTGACCATGGCAGTTGACCCAAAAAAGAAGAAGCACAGCATGCATGGCGCTATGGGCGCTCTGCTTGACGAGCTGGATCGCTCGGGAGGAGTCCTGGCGCCGGCCCCACAGGTTGATGCCACGGTAAAAGACTCTGAAAGGCGCTTTCCCAAGTCCGAGCCAGGCGAAACTCGCAGCCCCCAAACGCCCCCGCCTCTGGCCACGGTTAGCCACAGCGAGCCCGCGTCGCTTACCGAAACCGCTGAACAGCTAGTGAAAATCCCTGCCGCCAGGGTAAGGCCGTGGTCGCTGCACAATCGGCAGGCGCCAGATATGGGCGATATGCAGGCCCTGATCGACTCAATATCGACAGATGGCCAGCACACGCCAGCCTTGATCCGCCCGGTTCATGGCCCGAGTGATGAAGGCATCACGCATGAGGTCTTTGCCGGCTTTCGCCGGTGGACTGCTTGCCGGGAACTCAATGTTGACCTGCTGGCTATTGTTCGTGATGTAAGCGATCAGGAAGCGGCCATCATTCAGGAAACCGAGAATGAAGACCGGGAAGGCATCAGCCCGGCTTCTCGGGCGCTCTATTACAAGTCTCTCCTGGAGCAGAATATTTTCCCGAGTGAAACGGCGCTTGCCAGCTCGCTCCACCTTCACCGCAGCACCCTCAACGACCTGCTCTCATACACTCGCATCGATGCCCGCGTGGTTGCCGCTATTGGCAGCATCCATGTGCTACCGCTGCGGTTTGCAAAGGTGCTGGCAACGCTTTCCAAGCTCCCAGAGAACATTGAGCCTCTGATTGTTCTTGGCCCTGAAATCTCAACAGGGAAGGTCAGCACCCGCAATATTGATCAGCGGCTTGAAGCCATTAAGTCGGGGGTTACTGTGGAGAGCAGCACCCGAACAGTTAAAGGGAAGGGCGGTGACCTGCTGACCCTGCGCTATGACTCAAATGGCACACCCGTAATTTCGATTCTGCATGCCGCTCGATCCCTTACATCCGTTGATGAACTTCTGACCCAGCTGACCGCCTTCCTTGATCAGCGCCACGATCAAACCTCTTAAGTTCATTCCTCTCTGTCGGACGCGTCCGACAACACCCCCAGCCACCTTGTCGGACGCGTCCGACAAGGTGGCTCCCATGCCTGCGCATTATTGTTTCACGGAATTTCCGACTGAAAACGATGACAGATATTTTCTATATAAAACAAATAGTTACCTATATTTAATAGCCGATATCGCCGGCTTATTTCGTGAAACACTCATAGGTGCCAGACCAGCAATCGCTGGATCGACCCCATCCTCCGCAAAATCCGTCCGAAACCGCTTCAATATTACGTATTTAGTTGTAATATTACACTTTCAGGAAAATAACCAGCCATAAGGCCAGGTCATGAACAACTCAAAAGTATCTGTTCGCGCATTGGTACCCGACGCAGCCCTGACCGTAATGCGCCACGGTGAGCGGCCGAGCGCCAAGAACGTCCATGCCCTAATTGGCCGGGGCAGCCTCAGCACGATCCAGGACGAACTTCAGATTTGGTGGAAGTCATTGGCAAACGACTTGTCGGACGCGTCCGACAACACCCCAAAGCGAGTCACCGAGCTAGCGAATGCCATGTGGGCCATGGCGCTTCAAAAGGCTGCAGCGCTCAGTGACCCAAACCACCCAGACGGACAGGGCGCGGCCAAAGAGCTTCTGAGCCTCCAGCGGGAGACCCAATCACTCCACGAAACCGTGGAGACGGGAGAAGCAAGAATCAGAGAGTTGGAAAAGTCCCTTACGGTCGCGGAGGCTGTAAACGAAGAACTCAGATCCCAAGCTGCTTATCTAAAGACAGCACTAGGCACACTGCAAACCGACGTGATCGACGCCCGAGCTTTTCACAAGCAGCAAATTGAGCTTGCCGAAAACCGGTACCAAGAGATGGAAAACCGCATGATGATCATGCTTGATGAAGAGAGGCAGGCGCGAAAGGGCGCAGAGGAAACAGTCAAACGGCTGCGGTTCGGCGCTGGCCCTCAGCGCTAACCAGAGCCCAGCGTGGAGCGACTCCAATTTGTCGGACGCGTCCGACAGAGCCAAACCATTGCCTGAGACCTGGCTAACCAACAGATTGAAACTCAAAAGCGACTGAGCTCCAACCCCCGCTTCGAGCAACGCATATCCATCACCTCAATACCGGAAGGGCTCGTTGCGCCAGGCACGTGAGTCCTACCTATTCGCAGTGCAACGATCTCCACACTGTAATAGGGCGGACGACCCCCACAACTACGGAACGCCATAGGTCTACCATAAAGTCGTCATCAGGTCGCCCGGTAAGTAGCCGAAGCAGCTGCTCCGCAGCAGACGCATACCAGCAGACACCTCCTACTTAATTGGACTGCCAGCCTGTCCAACGCCAATTAGTGATGCAGCTGGTCGTCAGATATAGATCGCCAGAACTGACCCAAACGCTTGGCATGCGAACCCTGAGCGCTGGCCTGCAGGAACCCTGGTCAAACTGGATAGGGCAGGGCGCCTTCGACAAATCGTTCCCGTAGGCTAGTGGGTGTTTCTTTCCACCATACCTCGGGCACGCCAGACATAAAGGGGGTGTTTCTTTCCACCATACCGGTGGCGTGCCACATCATCTGGGCCTTCAGATATCAAAACCAAAGGAAGTTTGGTCGATTTCCACCACAAAAACTAATCTAGGTTGCCGTTTGAGCAACAAACTTTATTGCTGTGATGGTATGCAAATCAAAAAATGGCACCTGCATGAGGGGGTGTTTTCTTCCACCATAGGGCCTGAATGTTTCACAGCAAGCCACCAGGGCAGGAGCATAGATCGCAATGCATGATATTTAATACTTATGATTCAATGCCTTATGGAGGCAGCCGAGGTGGGCCGCGTAAGATGCCTTGAATCGACTGCATCGAACGTGACCCTCGTCCGACCGCTCACAGCAGGCCTAGGCAGAGTCCGAGGGGTGAATTCTTCCACCATCGCAGGGTGTTTTCTTCCACCATACACCAAGAATGGGCCAGCAAAGCAAAACTAACTATTTGATAAATAAGACTATTTCAAGGAAACTTGAGCAAGTTAACGCCAGAAGGGGTGCGGGGTGTTTTCTTCCACCATAACCGGGTGTTTTCTTCCACCATTGGAGGGGTGAATCTTTCCACCATACCGGGGTGTTTTCTTCCACCAATATTCTATATTTGTTATATAATTCAACGTATTACAGAGACACAAAGCTCTTTAAAGCTCTATTGTAAAGATAGAAAAGCAGTAAGAGGGCCGGTGGTAACGTCCAGCTGACGGGTTTTTGCCAAAACAGGGCTACTACTTTTTTTACCCTAATGTGGAAAGAAACACCCCTTTGATTTCCACCATAATCATGGAACACTATTTCACACCCTTTTTTTACGAACAATTTTCAGCCGGCCCATGACGCAAAGCAAAACAACAATTCCAGAGCATGGGCTTGGCGCCGAACCAACTCAGGCACTGACCACTAAGAGACCGAGCCAAGCGCCTGGCAGTGTTCTCAAAACGCCACAATCTCTGATTCATATCAAGCATCGCATATCGCTCAGGCAATACAAGATGTGGGTTCTCATGCTGCGTCGGTATCGAGAAAGCCTGAACACTGGAACCGACGACGGCGGAATGTTAATCCTGCCAAAAAGCGCACTGGACGATTTCTTTGGCTATGAAGTTTCCCGAAGGGAAGTCGAAGCCGATCTCGAAGCCCTTCGCAAAGAGCCAATCATTTTCAACGTCCTCAACAAGGATGGAGAGTCTGAAAAGCAGGGGCAGGGGTTCATCTCTGAATGGTCCCTGACCACTCGCCGCATTGGCTTCAAGTTGCCGACACACATCGCTGAGGCCGTTGAGCACCTGGAAGACAAGATATTTTCACTGATTAACTTGTCCATCTTCAACCATTTCAATGGTAAGTATGAGGCCATCCTCTACAAGCTTTGCAACGATTACATTGGGGTTGGCAACACGCCCTATATGGAACTGGAGCGGTTCCGCCAATACATGGGTCTGAAGCCGGGGGAGTACGACAGCGGTCGAGACTTTAACCGACATATCATCGTAGGCCCAGTGGAGCGGATCAATAACAGTGAGTTGTGCGATATCCACGTCGAGCCTCAATACCGTCGCCTGGGGCGCAAGATGGTAGGCGTGTACTTCTCAGTGCGACTCAAAAAACAGGCCACCTTCGATTTTGCTCCTCACCCAGCTTTCCTGCAGGCGGTTATCCCTATCCTGCCAGCAGTCCAAAAGCGCTATTTGGAACGACGAACGCCAGAGGAGATCGCCCTGTGTATCGAGCGGGCAAACGCATACATGGATCAGCTGAAAACCAAAGGCAAGGATGCTGACCCCGGCGCCATTTACAACAAGGCCGTGGAAGAAAACTGGGGGGCTGAGCTGGCTGTAAAAAAAGACGCCGAGGAGAAGGAGAGGGCGGCCAAAGAGAAAAAGGCCGCTGAAGCAAAAGCAAAAAAGGCGGCAGCTGAACGGGAGAAGCTTAAAGAGGAGTTTATCCGTCTGAAGACAAAGGAACTCATTGCCGCCCTTACCAAGCCTGACCTGCTTGAGCTTGTCCGTGTCTACCTGGAGTCGGCACCTGAAAAGGCTCGATTCTTCCGAGAGGACACTTGCACGTTCAGTACCCCTGTTGAAAGGATTTCGTTTACTGGCTGGCTAAACACAACGCTCAAATATGCCTTCCGGGAATCAGAGTTCGACCTCTGGTTGGGCCCCATGACACAAGCGAAGAAGACTGCCAGCCCTTTGGCCAAAATCTAACTGGGAGAGTTATATGAGTCATGTTTTGGGGTTCGGCAAGGTCAAAACCTTGACCAAGGCGCAGTTGGTTCAATTGTTGAACGGGGTCAACGATGACGAGTTGGTATATTTTCTCGTCATCCCACCGGTCCTGGAAATGGCACAGAGCGGCTTGCCGGATGGTCCAAAAGATTTGTATTTCGGGATTAGCAGTTCCAGTCAAGGAGAGGTTGGCGGTGTCACGTTACTTGCAGACATCCGGTCTTTCTGATTTCGCCCCTGCTAAATGAAAGCCCTAAAGAACTATGCCAGGGTCTATCGCAGCCACCAAACGGAGATCAGGGCTTGTGAAAGGCCTGTGCTGCTATGGACTGAGTTTTTTCAACATCAGGATATGGCTTATAGATGCTTTCCCAGAAAAGCTCACCAACCCAACGAGCGGTGTCTTCGAGGCCAAGTTCTTCACCGGGTGCAAATGCACCAAAGGCCACCATGTTCCGCCAGCATTTTTCGTGGCTTCCGGCATTAAACACTTGGTTAGCCACCTCCAACCCGAAGAGGTCCCTAGCAATCACGCCACGAAAACTTCCGATTCCTCTTTCATGAGCAAGCGCAAGAGCGTGCCTCAATATCTTCTCTGCATTCTTGAAGTCATTGCCGGCGAGCAAGTGAAGCGCCTCAATCCGGGAGATTGCCGCCTCCCAAATGTAGAACCCTTCGCTTTTTTTAGCCCTGTTTAGCTGTTCCTCTATCTGGCTTCGATAATTATTCTTCGGCTTTCTGGAGTGCAATTCCCAGAGCAGGGTTAGTTCAATCAAGATGGCTACGGTTGCCTCTGGTGCAGTTTTCGCCACCTCATGCAGACGCCTTGCCGCCAGCAATCGTGCTTCCAGGCCGATGCGCGAATCAAATGCAGCGGCCCATATAGCCCAAAATAGGTCCTCCTTCTGAAGCGCTCGCCAGGGAGACGATGATCTCATGCGACTGACCAAATCCTCCTCATGCCTGATTTCGGTCTCATACTGCACCAAGAAATCATGGCTTTTCGGGCTGAAAATGATGCTGCCATCGTCGTTATACCCAACATGATCACTGAGCCCGGCATCCGGCTGAGTCATCGAGAAGTAACGGGTCAGCAGATTGGGGAGGCGATAATCAAAATATGCTTGGTTTGAAGGGAGAATCGACCGGAAGAGGCCGACCCTGCCGATGGGTGGCAAGTGCATTTCAAACCATGCATTCTCTGCAGCCTCGCCATCCTTGCCCACCCTATTATTGGCCTCAATGGTGAGGTTATATACAAATCTGAAAATATCGACCAGCTGCAATACTTTGTTCTGGGCGGGGTCTACGTTGAGACCGTCTATGCCGGGGCACAGCTGCTCAACAAGGCGCAGGTAGCCATCCTGTACCATTCGGGCAAAGAGCAGGTACTGACGAATCCAGCGTGCCGAGGGTTGCGCGTACCGCTTGCCGAGAAGTTGTACAAATAATGCATTCATCTCCTCCGTGGCTTCCTGGGCAAGTATCTGCTCGATCAGTCCTGGGGGCGACATAGGTATCTGGCTTCTTAGGAGATCGGCCGTTAGACCCTTGCGCCGGACAAAGTCGATAGCTGCATCAAGCCGGGCACCAGCTTCATCAGCCTCTGGGGCAAACACGCTTTGAAACTGCAAGGAAAGGGAGTCCGGAAAATACTTCTTTATTGATTCCGGGCGAGGGGTGGTCCCGTCTCTTCGCCAGGTGTGAAGAGAGCGCACGATACTCGCTTCCTGAGGGCGCCCATCAGTCTCTTGGACACTGGTGAAATCATCCACAAGCTTGTCCAGCGGCCGTCCGAGAAGATCTAGCAACCAGTCCAAAACCTGTTGTACTGGGAGCCGGACTGGGCCGGGGCCACCTTCGGTTGGCCGTATGGGGAGATACCAGAAGTCTCCCCCTGGCATACCCAAGTCGGGTGCTGTGCAAAGACTCCAGTTGGCGGCAAATCGGGCTAGCCCGGGGACATAAACGTGACCCAATAGTAGCCATAAAACCTGCCGGTCATCCGCATCGAAAGTCAGGGTGTGGCATTGCACATGACCGTTGCAATTCGCCAGTTGAAGCAGGTTGTCCTGAATATCCCCAACCTCCTGCTCCTCCAGGTCAAGGGCCTGGAATATTGTGTCCAGTATCTCACCGGCAACTTTCAGATGGTTTTCCCACTTCAACCCGAGGCTCGCAAACTTTGCCGGCTTATCCCCCTTGTATCGGTCACCTCCCAGGCTCCGGTGGGCCGCTAACAAGATGGATTCGGTCGAAGGTATGGTTGCCATGCTTATACGTCCTTGAGCATGAGAGGGGGGGGTAAAGGTTCTTCAGTGAATGGTTCAGAGCGGGGCCGCACCATCTCCAGGCAGTCCACATGGACTGTAACAGATGGGGATTTGCCATGAATAACAAAAGTCGTACCTGCACAAGCTCACGCAACGGCAACGCGCTGACCGAGTACTTCACGGAAGCCCAAGCCGAGGATTCCGCCCTCTATATCAAGAATACTTATGGAAAGGTGATGGTCCCTTATTGCTGCAAGCAATGTGGTCGTTGGCATTTGAGCCCCCAGGACAGGCAGACGCCGAGCACCACATGCTCCTACTGTCTTGACAGCCATCAGCAGCACAAAGAGCTTTACCATACCGAAAATGACGCTCTGCGCAGAGCCAATATTATTCAGGAGGCAAAAGGCATCCAGTTGCGGGTATACGAATGTCCGTGGCAGCAGGGATGGCATCTTACCAAAGGTTAGTGCGGGCTGAGTCGGCCCATAGGTATAAAGGAAAGGGGAGGGGGCTTGGGTGGGCCTCGCGGCATGCCGCTATCCCTACTGGGGCGGGGACAAATTCAGCTGGGGGTGGCTGTCCAGATACTGGCGGACGGCCACGCTGCCGGCGTGGCGCTGATCGGGCGTCAGCTCGCCGCCCATCTGAGCCTGATTCTGTAGCGCCTTCACATCGCCGGCCATGCCGGCGATGGTGGCGTACATATAGCCCTTAATGCGATCCAGCGGCACGCCTTGGCCGGTGAAGCTGGCCACGGCCAGATAATTCATGGCGTCGAGATTGCCCAGCTCGGCCGCGTCCTCAAACCATTTGGCGGCGCGGGGATAATCCTGGGGCACGCCTCGCCCTTGCTGGTAGAGGTAGCCCAGATTGAATTGGGCGGTGGCATTGCCTTGCATGGCGGCCTTGAGATACCACTTGGCAGCTTCCGGGTAGTTCTGGGACGCGCCTTTGCCTTGCGCGTAGAGCGCGCCGACGATGACCTGGCTGTCGGTGTCCCCTTGATTGGCGGCTTGCCGGTACCAGGCCAGCGCCACAGTATAGTTCTGCCCGACGCCTTGGCCGGCGGCAAACATGCTGCCGACCATAGCTTGCGCCTTGATATTTCCCTGCATGGCCAGCGGTTTCAGCTCACGCAAGGCGGCGTCATAGTCCTTGGCGCGGTAGGCGGCAAAGCCATCCTGCAGGCCGCCGTAGCAGCTGGTGGAGAGAGTGAGCCAAGCCAGTAGAAGCAAGCGTCCTTTCATGCGGCGAGGATCTCCATGGTCACAAAACAGTCCTTATCCGCCTGATGGTAACTGCATGCGGTTGCCGCGCGCGACAGCTTATGACGCATCATCCGCCAGCACCGAGAACAGTGCCTCGAAACCTGCCAGCTTGAGCGTGTTCAGGGCTGGTGAGCCGGCAGTGATGCTGACCGCCAGCCGGTCGCCGCCGGCATGGTCGCGTAACAGCAGTAGCATACCCAGTGCTGTGCTATCGACAAAAGTAGCCTGGCGCAGATCGACCACATACCGCTTTGCACCCATGATCCCCTCGTATGCCGCTCGGAATTCCCGGTGCAGCTGAAAGTCAAAGCGGCCCCTTACCTTAATAACGATCTTGCGTGCTGCCTCGTCGTGATAACTGCTGATACCCATTTCACCTTGTCCCTGGGGCGCATCCTTGTGGTTGGCGGGCGGTGCACCGCCACCAACGGAAGGCCGTTGCCTGCCTGCGATATAGCTACTATAGTACGTAGTTCTATAGTAGGCAGTACAGCCATATTGCGACCTTCTCCCCGGAGGCGCTATGGATACCCGAACAGCTTTTGCCCACGCACTACGGCGGGTTCGCAAGGCCAGAAATATGTCACAGGAAAGCTTTGAGGGAGTGGCGAGCCGCGCCTACGTGAGCGCGCTCGAACGTGCTCAGAAAAATCCCACCCTGGCCATGATTGACGCAATGTCAGAGGCCATGGGAATACATCCGCTGACGATCCTGCTGGCTACCTACGCGGCCAAACATCCCCGCATACCGCCGGAGGAACTGATGCAGCAGGCCCTGACTGAGTTGAAGAGCCTGCCATGACTGTAGAAGCCCTCACTCCGATAGAAACAATGGGGAGCGAGGGCGCTCCGCATACTGCTGACATGGTTCGGGCTTTTGCCCAGCTGGAGGGCCTGATTCGCCAACTGGCCCGGCGCTTGCGTGCCGGTGAGGCCTTGACGGGGGACGAAGCCGAGCTGCTTGCCCTGTTTGTGGAATTCCACGCGCATTACCCGGCCGCCACCCTGGAGGCCTTTGCCGGGCAGCTGGTCAAGCATTGAGTGAGGGCGATCCGAGCGCAAGCTGTCAGTACAGGCAGGTGACATGGCCCCGTCACCATCGCATGGTATGCCCTTTGCCCGTGTCCAAAATATGTGGCGAAACTGCGGTTTCTACGCATAGCCAAGGCTCACTGGTTTAGGTACATTCGGCGATTACATTTCGTTACCAGACCAATAATAAAGGACTGCCATGCGTTCGTTCGCTTTCCTGCGGGGGTTGGCCACGGTCGTGGCTTTGTGTTTTTCGTCTTGGGCTTTTGCGGCAGTCCTTTCCGCTCCCGGCAGTGCCGGCGTCAGGCCGGCTGCTTCCATGCCGGCATCGCCCTGGAAGGCCCTGCATGACGAGCTAACCCGGCTGGCCGTGGCCAGCGAGATATCGGCCAATGCCAAGGGCCACGTCATGGCCGTGGGTGCCTCCTTTCATGCCAGTACCAAGGGCAAGCCCCTGACCCCGGCGGAAATCGCTCTCGAAAAAGCCTCGCGCGCGCAAATCCTCGACCTCATCAGCCGCGTGCAACAAAGCGAGAAAGGCGTTTCCCGTCAGTTGACGGGTAACCAGACCTTTATCGCTCGCCATCATTTTGCCGCCCGTATCGAGGTGCGGCAGCAGGCGACCGTCGCGCAGTTTGATCAGGGCGTAACGGCGCTGGCCGCCGTGCAGCAAAAGCTGCTGGCGGCGAACAGCCACAATAATAATGAAGCCTGGCACAAGGGCCTGGAGCAGCTGCAAGAGCTGGTCGCGCAGTGGCAACCTGCCCAACCTGTCGTTAGCCCAAAAAATACCCCGTGGACCACCCCGCATCTAAAAGTGCGCGCCCCGCATGTTGATCAGGATGATTACCTGCAATCGCTGTCCATGTTCGGCATCAAGCCGATCATGCTGGCCTATGCCGGCAGCACACCGATCCCGCCGGGCATGGTCTGGCCGGTGCTGCCTACCCTGAGCGATACCGTGCTGCCCGGCGACACCGCCGCCAGCGAAGATGCCCAGCTAACTCCGGCCATCCAGGCCCAGGCCGCCGCCCTCAATCACAACCCCTCGCAAATTTACCGCTGGGTGTATTCCAACATCAGCTATGTGCCGTACTACGGCTCCCTGCAAGGGGCGGACTTCACGCTCAAGAATTTGCGTGGCAATGACATGGACATCGCCTCGCTGCTGATTGCCTTGTTCCGTGCCTCCAACATCCCCGCCCGCTATGTTTACGGCACCATTCAGGTGCCCACCGCCAAAATACAAAACTGGCTGGGCGGTGTTCCTGATGCCAATGCCGCTTTGAGCCTGCTCGCCCAAGGCGGCGTACCGAGCCAGGCCGTCACTAACGGCAGTGCCATTACCGCCATTCAGCTTGAGCACGTCTGGGTTGAGGCCTATGTGGATTTTGTGCCGAGCCGGGGCGTGGTCCAGCAGATCAGCGATACCTGGATTCCGCTCGATGCCAGTTTCAAGCAGTACAACATCACCGCGCCGATGAATATTCCGGCCGGCGTGCCCTTCAATGTGCAGGGTTTGCTACAGCAGCTGCAAGGCAGTGCCACCATCAACAGCAATGGGGTCATCCAGAACGTCAGCCCCACCGCCGTGCAGGCCGCCATCAACGGTTACCAGCAAAACATTCAGACCTATCTGTCGAATTACCCCAATACCACGGTAAATACCGTGTTGGGCAATGACGCGATCCAGCCTTGGCCTGTCGAGCTGCTGCCTTCCGTTTTGAACTACACCCTGACGGTTGTCGCGGGCGATTTCGACGTGTTACCTTCGACCCTACGCTGGCAGTGGCGGCTGAACCTCTACGGCAGTGCGGTTGACCAAAGCAACGGTGCGCCACAGGTAACCTTGCAGGGCGACCTGCCCACCTTGCTGGGGCACCGGATCAGCGTGGGCTTCCGCCCGAGCACGAGTGACGACAGCCAGGTACTGGCCAGTTTCATGCCACAGCCCCATGCCAATGGCACGGCCGTTTTGCCCGGTGAATTTCCGCAGAGTGTTCCCGCTTACCTGGTGAACATGACCGCACAGCTGTTTGAAGACGGGCAGCTGGTGGAAGACGCCGGCAACACCAGCGGCAGCAGTGGTGTCACCAGTACGTCCAGCACCACGGGATTTCCGCTGGGTACACCGTTGCAGATTGAGAGCGCGGCTTATGACCCGAGCAGTCAGGGCTGGGAGGAAGCCGGCGCCGATACCGTCAATGCCGGCGAAACCCATATCGTCACGCTGGACAGCGGCATGTCACCCGGTGCGCTGGCTGCGCAGCAAGCCACGCTCGATGCCCTCACCGCGCAAATCAACAGCGGCAATCTTGCCGCCGGCAGCTTCGACAGCCTGACCGGCGTCTTGCTGCAACAGATGGGACAAAACTACTTCGGCCTGCTCGACAGCTACGAACAGTGGATGGAGTCAAATCAAAGCCTGATTGGTTTCCGCCGCGTCAGCTGGGCGCGTATCGCCACCGAGGTCGATCCTGAATACACCCAAGGCATCATTGTCAGCGCTACTTTCCCCGGTGCACAGGTCAGGCTCGATCATCTGGAATCCGCAATTGTCGGTGCCGGCGGCGAAGCCGCCAGCATTCCGTATCGCAACGCGGCCACCGAGCGCCTGTCGATCTACAGCCAGACCGCGCTGCAAAACAGCCTGCAAACCATCTTGCCCAACGGCAACCCGGTCAGCGCTGTGCATGCGCTGGCGACAGCCCTCAATCAGGGCCAAGCCCTGTATGACCTGAATCAGGCTACTTATGCCAGCCTGAGCCCCAATGTCACTCTGAGCGCCACCGAAGCACCCGCTGTGACCAATGCGGTAGCGGTCGGGCAGTGTGTGCTGCTATCGCCCAATACGGTTTCCATCGGCACGACAGGCCCGTGGACCGGGCGCGGCTTGCTGTACCAAGACCCTACGACGGGTAACAGCCGTTTCACGGTCAGCAATGGCGCTACCGCGCAGTGGTTTGATGGCATGGGTACGGCCTGGCTCGCCTTCGGCACGCCGGGCCAGATCCTCAACGGCAGCCTGCCGGCGATCACCGCCACCCGCAATCTCAACGTCCAGCTGCAAACTGCGCTGGGCTCGAATGGCAATCTGGCGTGGACGCAGTTCACGCCGGGGAATGATTTGATCAATGGCGACCTGCTCACCCAGCTCAATGCGCAGACGCAAAGCACGACCAACATCAGTTCGGCCAGCCCGAACTTGCTGCCGGTCGCCGCCGGCATCCTGGCTACTGACTTTGCCCTGAGTCAGGCCGTCAACGTCAATCTCGATGCGCCGCCGGTTATCAGCAGCACACCGCCCACCACGGGCAACGTCAACGTGCCGTACAGCTATGCCATTCAGGCCAGCAGCCCGCAGGGCAAAACCCTGAGCTACCAGCTGGCCAGCGGCCCCAGCCTTGTCAGTATCAGCAATACCGGCGCGCTGAGCTGGGCCACGCCGCTGCTGGGTAGCTGGCCTATCACTTTGCGCGTCAGCGATGGCACCACCTTTACCACCCAGAGCTGGACCCTCGCCGTTAGCCAAGGTGCGCCGGCCTTGCAGGTCAGCGTCAATGTGCAGCCGCAACTCGGGGTAACTCCCGGCGGCACGGTGCTGGTCCAGATCAATACCACGGGCGGTCTGCTGCCGGAGCAGGTCAGCATGACGGTGGACGGCCAGCCCTTTACCAACCTGCTGCCCGCCACTAACAGCAATGGCCAGGCTAGCGGCACCCTCAACAGTAGCGGTACTCAGTACAGCAGCTACCTAGCCGCCATTACCGCCAGCAGTACTGTGGGCAACCACAACCTGGTCGTCACCGTCAGCGACGGCAACCAGACCATTACGGAGACCAATCTGTATGCGGTGAATGATCCTGCGGATACCAATGCACCTGTCGTTGCCATCACGGCGCCTACGGCTGATGGCAGTATCACCAGTCCTACGCAGATCACCGGCACTGCGACTGATAGCGACCTCGCCTACTACCAGCTCCTGATTAGCCCCGTGGGCTCCCCCGTCAGCAGTGCCACGCAGATCGGCTATGGCACCCAGAGCGTCAGCAACGGCACGCTGGGCACCCTCGATCCGAGCACTTTGCAAAACGGCCTCTACACCCTCAGTCTCATCGTCTGGAATAGCCAAGGCCAGCAGACCGGTACCAGCATTGGCATTGAGGTCAATAAACAGCTCAAGCTCGGCCAGTTCCGCCTCAGCTTCAACGACATCAGCATCACAGCCCCCGGCGGCATGCCCCTGCAGCTCACCCGCACTTACGACAGCACCCAGAGTGCCCAGAACCTTGCCTTTGGTTATGGCTGGTCGGTTGGCTACCAGAACGTCACTGTCCGGAAGAACATTCCCGTCGGCCAAAGCTGGACCGTCACCACCAACCCCCAGAGCTTCCTTGTCTGCCTCGTTCCAGGGGGCGCCCACCGCATCGTTATCACCCTGCCCGACGGCAGCCTGTACAACTTCCTCGCTAGCAACGCCACCCAGTGCCAGACCGGCGCCACCCCGCTGCCCAGCATCCAGTTCACCGCCCAAGACAACACCGCCACTCTCACCGCCATCAACGACGGCACTCCTCTCCAGCAGGGTAACGCCCTCTACGACAGCAACGGCGATGTCTGGGACCCCACCCAGTACAGCCTCAGCCTGCGCAACGGCACTGTCTACACCCTTGATGCCACGTTCGGCATCGAGCAGATCAAGGACAAGTTCGGCAACACTCTCACCTTCACCGCCAACAGCATCACCAGCAGTGACGGCCAGGGCTTGAGCATCACCCGCGACAGCAGCAACCGTATCACTCAGGTCACCGACCCCACTGGCAGGAGCCTGAGCTACGCCTATGACAGCAACGGCAACCTGAGCGGCGTCACCGACCGCCTAGGCAACACCAGCACCTTCACCTACCTCCAGCAAACGCCCGGCAACACTGGCATCACCCCGCAGGATCTGAGCACGCCTGCCGTGCACTACCTGCAGAGCTATACCACGCCCAGCGGCGTCACCGCCGTGCGCTACGCCTATAACGCCAGCGGCCAACTGATCGGTGCCACTAACGCCCAGGGCCAGAGCACCCAGATTAGCTACAACACTAGTGCCAACCAGCAGACGGTGAAGGACAAGCTCGGCAACACCACGGTCTATACCTATGACAACAACGGCGACGTCGTGCAGAAGATTGACGCGATGGGGAATACGTGGAATTACACGTTTGATCAAAACGGGAATCAGACGTCACAGACCGACCCGTTGGGGCATACCACGTCAACGACCTATAACACTGATATCACTAATCCTGGTAGCTACAATCTGCTGCTATCGAGCACCGATGCACTGGGTCACACAAACAATAACACTTACGATGCTGCTGGCAATCCTGCTACCAGCACTGATGCCAATGGCAATCTTACTACTGTCGAGCTATTCGGAAATGGAAGCTCGTTAACATGGGGTCCCGGTGATGTCACGTTTCAAACTACTGTCGACAATAATGGGAACGTTATCATTAGCGGTATCCTCGGTGGTTTGAGTGCATGGGCTAATGCAGAGCTTAACAATCTGCCGCTACCGCCAACCACTACGCAGACCACGACATATACTTACGACAGCAATGGTTTTACGCTCAGTAGCACTGACCGAGTCGGTGTGACCACCAGCTTCACCAATGACAGCAACGGTAATCCGCTGAGCAGAATCTTTACGCAGAGCTTGAATATCGGCTTGCCAACAGCAACTACAGCTTTGGTTACCACCAAGAAGACGTATGATGCCAACAACAACGTCCTCACAGAAACGGATGCACTTGGCAATACCACAAGCTATACGTACGATGCGGCCAACAATCAAACCTCGATGATCGACCCGCAGAGTCATGTTACGCAGTATGTGTATGACGCGGACGAAAACCTGATCCAGACGATTTATCCAGATGGTACAACCAGCACTAGCACTTATGATGCAAATGATAACAAGCTGGGTGATATTGATCAGGTGGGTCATGTCACGACTTATGTCTATGATGCACTCAATCGCCTGACGACAACGACCCACCCGGACGGGAGCACTACCACCACGACCTATGATGCTGCTGGCAATAACGTAGCTGCGTTAAATACTAGGGGGCAGGGTACAACGAATACCAATGATGCTGATGGGCGCGCCATCGCTACTACCGATGCCAACAGCAACACTACGCAATATACTTTCGATGCCAACAGCAATTTGCTGCAAAGTATTACGCCTGATGGGCAGGTAACGAGCCATCAATATGATACTCGAAATCGCTTGATACAGAGTACGTTGCCAAATGGCAAGACAACCAGCACGACTTACAACTACGACGGAACCAAGGCCAGCGAGACCGATGAGAATGGCAACACGGTCAGCTACCAGTACGATAACGCCAGTAAGTTAACCGGCGTTATTCTGACCGGTCCCAATGGTGCCGTGCAAACTAGTTATGGTTACGATGAAGCGAGCAACAAAATTAGTCAATCAGATGCAAATAAGCATGTCACTTACTGGCAGTTTGACATTGATGAGCGCGTGACAGGACGGTCGCTTGTTGACGGGCGCCAGGAAATTTTTCAATATGACAATTTGGGAGATGTTACACAGCACACTGATTTTGAGGGCGGCTCGCTCTACGTGACCTACGACAGCACCGGGCGTCCACTAGTCAGAACTTGGCCGGACGGTCGGGAGGCAAGATATACCTATACGCCAGTTGGTAAGTTGGCCTCAGTGACGCTTGGGAAAAACTCCTCTTCAAGTAACGGCTTTCAGCCCACTGGCACGACTACTTGGACATATGATGTCAATAACCGGGTCAGCAACGTCACGTACTCAAATGGGCAATACATCAGCTACGCCTACGACAACGTAGGCAATCTGATCGGCCGTAGCACTGCCGATGGAAGCTGGACATATGGTTATGACCCCAACAAGAACCTTACTAGCATCACCGACAGTGGCGGACAGGCTACGCAATACACCTACGACGTCAACAACCGTCTCAGCAAAACAATTTACCCGGACGGTACCACTGGCTACCGCGAATACGATGTCAACGGCCGCCTGCTGCAAATTGCGTGGAAAAACGGGCAGGGGAACTTACTAAATGGCACCGTCTACACTCTCCTGCCCAACGGCCAGCGCCAGAGCCTAACCAGGTTTGACAGCCAGAGCCAATTGGCCATCACCAGCCTCAGCTACACCAACCCCAACACCGGGGCGGTAAGCAGTCAGGAACACTGGGCGCTGACCAACATCGCCCAGCAGAGTCGGTACACCTATGACTATGCTGGTCGCTTGATCCAAGACCAGACTCAGGACTACCGCAAGACCACTCAGTATCTCACTGCCTGGACTTATGACAACGTCGGCAACCGCCTGACGCAAACCAAGACCGTCACAGCTACGGACGCCAATGGCAACCCAACAGGGCCGGGCGGTACCACCATCACGACGTATACCTACGACGTTACTGACCGTTTGACCCTGAGTCAGGACACCACCAGCACAGGCACGTCTACCACAACGACCTATAGCTGGGATCAGAACGGAAGATTGATCCAGAAAGCCACCCCCAGTCAGATTACCCAGTTCAGCTGGCGTGCCGATGACCGCCTGACTCAAGTACAGCAGGGCTCAACGTCCGCCAGCCTGCACACCATCGCCACCTACGAGTATGACGACAACGGCAACCGCACCCAGCGCACTCAGTATGTGCAGGACCCCAGTAGTCCCAACGGTCCGTTGGTTCCTCAGGTAACTAACTATCTGATTGACGAGAGCTTGCGCTTCGCAGAAACGCTGGAGGAAACTCAGACCACCAATGCCGGGCAAACCACTCGTACCCTGTATACTTGGGATAATAGCAACCACGTACAAGGCGCCCTTCAGAATTCCGGCGCACCAACTGGGCCGACCCAGAACTATTATGAGCAAGATGGTTTGGGCAACGTCATAACGCTTAGTAACCACAGCGGCGTGGTAACTGAGCGTTATACCTACTCGGCCTTTGGGGAAACCTTTGGCAGCAGCCCCGCCGACACGAATCCCTACCGTTATACTGGGGAATACGATGATTCGGCTAGTGGACTGCAGTACAACCGTGACAGGTGGTACGATGATGCGGTGGGGCGCTTCCTCAATATGGATCACCATAATGGAGTTGTACCAATACCAATTACCTTAAATCATTACCTTTATGCGCTTAGTGACCCTATCGCAATAGTTGATCCTAGTGGGAAGGACTCCTTGGGTGATATTGACGCCGGCCTTGACGTCCAAGGGATCTTGCTAACCCAGGCGGAACCTCAGATAGGCTCCGCTTATGCAGGTGATTGTACTTGTCAGTATAATGGTACGAAGAATTATGATGGCGGTACAGCACCTGAGTTTGGTTCATACCCGTGGAGTCCGAGAGTTGCAAAATACACGTGCTTTTATCAATGTACTGGTAAGCAGGGAAAACCATTTCTAATTAGTGCACATCATGTTGCTACTAGATCGGCATGGGGTGATCCGAACTTGGTTTTTGTTTGCCCGTACGATGATGTTACTTATGAAGATATTCCTTATGCTCCATGGATTCAGCAATCGGATACTAAGGACTACTTTGATCCTAGGGTATCTTTTATACCTGAACTAGTTCAGAAGGGGCGTCAACAGTGTGGGAGCAATTGACTCATGAATAATGCAGTTCAATTTTCTTGGCTTTATATTTTTGTTTACTACTTGGCACAGGTGTTTTTTATTGTCGGCTCTTTTTTCTGGATAAAGCGTACAGGGCTTGGCCTTGCTTGGTTATGTTTTATTGGATTTTTGGGGTTTCTATCTGGGAATCTTATTATGATTGAGGCATCAAGAATGCAGGTTTCAGAAAATGTATTATCGGTTAGCTCTGTGGTTGTCCCGCATCATCTTTATTCAGTAGGACGTTTTCTTTCTGCCTCGGGATTGTTGATGGCTAGCGTAGCTATATTCTCGGGCTGGTACTCTCATGGAAAAAAATCGTCATAATGAAATACAGAACCTGTAAATTGAACTGTGTAATTGCTTTCTGAGAAGATGCCTGCATGCCGGGACTTGGGTAACCCCTGATGAAAATGCCTAATATAGGCCTGTTGATCTTTATGCTGGCTTTAAGCCAGCCACAGGCTGCTATTTCTCAGCTCCCAAAAAAGCCAATTTCTGTCGATCAGGCCAAAAAACTTGTTTTGGCTGCGTTGACATTGAAAACAAGATCCCTACCAGGATTTGGACTTGAATTGGAGCATGACTCTGGCCCAGAGTATGCCGACTATTATAATTTCATGGGCGACTGGGACGGAGCCGAGGGCGGGAGTGCAATGCTTGGGTTTTATGCCGTTGATCCTGAAACTGGCGATGTCTTTTCTGGTACCGTAGGATGTTATGAGATTTCAACGACTGCACTTAGGAAGCTACAAAAGGAATTTAGATATCAGATAGGGCTTTCAGCTGAGACTTATAAAAAAATTAAGAAAAAAGGTCCCCTATGCCAATAGGCCATCCGGTCAGGGTTCCCCACATCGTGGGGCTCCATACCCAGTTCAGAACCTCCCTACCGGCACCCTGACGACTCTGACCTGCCGGCCAACCCGTTTCGGGTTGTTTGTACGCTAACATTGTACAAAATGAACCATTTTGACTAATGCTTGGAGGCCGACCTCCGGAATTCCGGTGGAAAACCGGGGCTTCTCATGGAGCAACATTTGACAAAATGATGAGCGCCGCGACCATGCCAACACCGGGTGCGCTTTGCCGTTAGGAGTCGCCGGAGCGGTACTACCGGGCTCGGGGTCGAGCTGGACTTGCTGGGGGATTGGGTTGTGGTCCAGCAATGGGGCGGCCGGCCCAATGGGACGAGCTCGCACCAGGTAGTGGTGGTGGCCAAGGTCCGGGTGCAGCATGGCTACCATCTGGTGGGCCGAAAAGTTATCCCCGGTTCGCGTGGACGGGCCTATGGGCAAGTCGGCATGAAACCCTTGGAACACCCGGCCAAGTGGGGTCTCGGGTCGCTGGTGAGTTTTTGGGCAAGGGCGCTTTCCCCTGTCCCGTTTTCGTGAATGTCGGCCGTGCCCAACTTTAGATTTCGCAGCGCTCCGACACGGATATAATCGGGTCTGCCATCAAATCAGGAGCGTGACATGCCCAGCAGCTATACCGGCAAATATGCCTCGCGTGATGCCAACGGCACTATCACGCATGTGCAGTGTGAAGATCCGTTTGGCAACGGAATACCGCTCGACCTGGCCGAGTACCGTCGCCGTGGCATCAAGCCAGACGCTGAGACCCTGCCGGCGGCGCCGCCGGCACCGACAGCAGTAACGCCGCCGGACGCCGGCAGGCCTGTGCTGCGAAAGACAGAGATTCCGCCTGATGTGTTGGAGCAGCTGCATGAGGAGAGCCGGCTGGAAATGCAGCACTGGCAAGGTGCGCCGGCACGGTTCTTTGATGCCTGGAAAGAAGGTGCCCGCCTGGCGGGCTATCAGTATTTCGGGGACGGCACCAAGGAAGGGTTGAACCGGGCCTCTGACAAGAACCAGCTACGGCCGGACTACCCGCTCATCAGCTCGGCCATCGGCGTGATCAGCAGCGGTGAGCGGGTATTCATTTCCACGCTGTATTCGTTCTATAACAGCGAGGATGGCGGCGAGTTGATGCGGCGGTGCGATATTGCCGGCATGGCCGACGTAGTGTCCAACCTGGACCTGCCCCGCCGGCAGGTGCTGGCTGCGCTGATGCTCAGCTACACCGGCTGGTAGCCGCTGCCTTGCTGCCAGTCCAGGGTGTGTTTGCGGATGGGAAACAGGCGCCAGAGGGGGTGGCGCGGCAGCGCCATACTGGTTGCTCCAGCAATCACTACGAAGGGTAGGTGCAACATGAGCATTTCCGTTACGAGCGGCGCGGCCGTTTTCAAAGCCCTGGCATTCACCACGTTTCCGACCATCGTTGGCGCTCGTGAGGTGCCCGGTCCGGACGGCCTCACGTTTTGGGAGCCGAGGACCGAGGGCGAGTCCTTCTTTCTGAGTGTCAGGCCGGCCGATCTTGATCGGCTGCAGCCCGACATCACCGTCGCCAAGGACGGGGAGGTCTTTGCTGGGCGGATTATTGAAGGGCCTTTTGGTGGCGTGCTTCCAGACACGATGGTGGTTCGGGGCCTGGTTCAAAAACGACACTTTTAGCACGCAAAGGACGGGCACCCCGAGTTCCGCATAAATCCGAGAATAATGGGGGATCATTTTCCAATGCCATTAAAGCCTTTTTTGTCTCATCTTCCGGATCTTCCAGGTATGGCGGGCTGGATTGTTTTCCGGTGGCCGGCAGTTATCCCCGGCTACCAGTATTGGGCTCTCGGCCACATGCTCGGGTCCCGGCCAAAGTTCATATCGGTTAGCAATACTGCGCGGCTACTAAAATCCGTATTTGTGCAGACTCCAAGCTTTCAGCACTTGGTAGTCGTGCTCAGCCATCATAATGTGGCCCGCCTCTGCCCCTTGGAGCACACGACGGCCGACCCAGTCCTGTAGCAGATTGCCGTGTAGCATGTAGAAGTACCAGGCGAAGGGACACTTCATCTTGCGGTCGAAGGACTGCAGTCGGTCCCACAAACCATAGATGGTTTCATCGCGCTTGTACTTGAACTCGACCACTTTTTTTTCCGTCGTCCAGCCAGGGATCAAGCTGACGTAGTAGTGGCCGGTTTTGGCCTCGGTGTAATAGTTGACCTGGACCAATACCCAGTGATCCCAAAACGAGCAGGCTCTGCCTGCGCTGGAGTTTTCCCAGTCGCGGAACAGGCGGAGGCCCTTTGGACGAACCTTTAGTAGCTCAGGGTAGTGCTCAAAGAAAGGGGTGCGGGTTTCGTCCGCCGTGCCTTCGCCAATAACCAGTACAGCCCTGCCCTGACGCGCCTTTTGCTCTGCATCGGCACGGGCTTCCTCGCGCAGGTAGTGGCGTAGGTCGTCGAGCGCTTGCAGGCGGTAGGTAGGTGTACCGACATCAAAGGGTTCGACCGTGGGCGTGTCCCGCACAGCCTTTTCCATGAGGTGTTCTAGATCGGGTGGCTCGCAATAGCGGTCGGCAGAGAACAGTTGGCGCTGCGCCTTGGGCTGTTCGAGCCAGACTTTGATCTGGATGGCCTCCTCGGGTGAGGTGCCTTGCCGCGCCACCAGGTACAAGCACTCCATCGTGGCCGGCGCCAGGAAGTAGCCCGCGTGGCGGTAATGGTCCCAGAGACGCCGCACGTCGCCGTTAAACGTGGCCAACTCGGCGGCTAGCCAGTCTTTGAGTCGGCCAAGAATTTCGCGTGCCGGCGAGACGACGTAGGAGTGTTCGTCGTCCGAATAATAGCCGTCGCGGCGGGTGGCATAGGTCACCGTGGCCAGCCCCGACAGTGGGGCGAGCGCGGCCAGCAATGCCTTGTGCTTGGGCGTTACGGGCGTGCCGGCAATGACGGTTTCCAGCAGGTCTTTCGATACGACGTTGTCCATGGTTCCCCCAGCTCGTATTTTGGTTTATTGGTTACGCTTTGTCACCGGCGGGCTGCGTATCCATTGGGGGTGTCAGCGCCTCCCCTTGCTGAGCCAACCGTCCCTCCAGGCGCGCCTTTTCCTGGAGCACGCGCTGGTAGTCGCTCTGTAGGATGTTATGTGACGCCATCAGGTTATCGTGGCGGGCGGCTGTGTCCTTTAACTGCTGGTTGACGGTGCCGAGATCAATGGCCGCCCGATGGGCCTGTTCGGTAAATTGAGCCCGCTCCTGTTGCCAAACCAGCGTTTCTGCGGCCCAGGCCGCTTCCGTCTTTTGCTGTGACGCATGGCTTTCGGCCAGGGATTGCAGAAGTTGGCTGACCTGCTCGGCCAGGGCAGCCCGTTTCAGATCCGCCGTTGCCCAGAGCCCCCTGACTTCTTGTACCTCTGCGTGCGCCGCTTGAATGGTCTGGTCCCGCTCGGCCAAGCGTTGAGCCGTATCGGCCCGATCCAGCCGGCGCTGTTCCACCATTGTCTGTTCAAAATGGGTGAACTGCTTCTTGGCTGCGGTCAGCTGGTGGCCACTGGCTTCCAATTCAGCAACGGTAGCCGCGAGGCGCACGTCCAGGGCATGTTTACCTTCGAGTAGCTGGGCATTGGCGGTTCGCAAAGCCTGTGAGACGACGCGCTCTTGGTCCAGCTGGTCGGCCAACCCGTCGCGGGTGCTGGCAACCTCGACCAGCTGTTGCTTAATGTTCTGCAGCTGACGCTCCAGGGCGTCGGCCTTTTCCTGAAATTCTTTTTGGGCAAGCTCCACGCGAGCCTCAGCCTCCGCCGAAATGCTCTCATGTAGTGATTTAACAGCCTGAAGAACGCCGGTCGGTAGGCCGCTGGCAGCGCCTTCCGATTGCTCGGCGTGCCTGGCTTTCCATTGTTTGAGAAAGGGGCCGATCGTACTCCGGCTGCCAGTGTCGCCCAACTGGGCGCGGATGGTATCGACCGTCGGGTTCTCGCCCTTGTCGAGCAGCTGCTGCGCCGCTTTAGCCACCGAGTGGTAGGTAATGCCGCCCCGTGCCATTTTTTTCTCCGCGTTTAACGTGCCGTGATACATGACACATAATATAACGTAATAGTACATATTGGAGAAGTAGTAAAATAATTGAAAAAGCAGCATCTATAATGTAGGTTATGATGAGTAAGCTGCGATTCTGGGTTAGAATTTGGAGTAGACGAGATGTACTGGGGCCGAAATGCACGTTTCCCGGCCACCGGGAGCACGCCGGCGTCGGCGTCAAAAAAGGGGAAGGGCAGGGGATGGCCATCACACTAAGTGTACTGGCGACACAAAACACCGGTGTCCCAGCGACAGCCGAACGGGACCAACGTACCTCTGATCTGATCCAGGCCGCCAAGGCCGACAACACCCGGCTGGCTTATCGGGCGGCCATTGAGCATTTCCTATTGTGGGGCGGACTGCTGCCCTGTGGTTCGGCAGCGGTGGTGGCGTACTTGGTCGATCACGCGCGCAGCCATGGCATCCGCACTCTGAGGCTGCGTGTGACAGCTATTGGCCAGTGGCACCGCCTTTTGTTGCTGGACGATCCCACGCGGGCGCCGGAGGTGGCCACGGTGTTGGCGGGCATCGCCAATAGCGAGGGGAAGCCCAAGAACAAGGCCAAGGCCCTCATCGTCGAGGACCTTGACGCCATCGTCGCGATGTTGCGGGAGCAGGGCAGCCGGCGGGCGCTGCGCGATAGCGCGTTGCTGCAGTTGGGTTTGTATGGGGCTTTTCGCCGCAGCGAGCTGGTCCAGCTGCAGATCAAGGACTTGTCCTGGGAGCGGGAAGGCCTGCGCCTCCAGCTGAGCCGATCGAAGACCGATCAGGCCAAGGAGGGCATCACTAAGGCCATTCCTTATGGAGATCCCGCGCGCTGCTGCCCCGTTACAGCTTTGCGCGCCTGGCTCGACGCCGCCGGCATCACGTCGGGTCCACTGTTTCGCCGCCTCTGGCAGGGCGACACCCTGGGAGAGGAAGGTCTCAGCGTAGGTTCCGTCAATGCTATTGTCGCTACGCGGGCGGCTGAGGCCCAGGTGATTGGCCGCCTAACCAGCCATAGCCTGCGGCGTGGCTTGGCCACGAGTGCCCACCGGGCGGGAGCTGACTTTTTGGCTATCAAGAAGCAGGGTGGCTGGAGGGCCGACAGCACGGTTCGGGAATACATCGAGGAAGCCGAGATGTTTACGTCCAATGCAGCGGGCGAACTGTTGAAACGTAGGATATAGTTCAGTTGGGCCCCCAACTATCAATTGGGGCGTTTAGCATCGGTTACATAAAGACTATTTTTGGGAATCCGGATGGACACTAAGGGGGCGGCAGCGAGCGCGTTTGAAAAGTTGACTCCGCTTGCGGCAGTTATTTTGGCTGCCGGGGCTCTATTGTCACATGACTATCCGCCATTGATTAGAGAAATGGCAATTGGAATCGGGGCTTTGATAACTGTCGTGTGGTCCTTGCGAGAGGTGGCGGGAAGATTCCACGCTATACGAGATCGATTCTTTCCGGTACGGCTATCTGTGGACCAAAAGATCCGTCTAAGTACGCTACTTGATGACGTGGATAGCTTTGTTTCCCTGAACAACATGTGCAACCCATTTTTTGTATGGAATGCATATGGGGAAAGATGCCCGCAAGTGATACGGTTCAATCGAGAGTATTTCTTTGCCATTGGCTCAGCAATAGTTGAAATGCGGAAATTGCTTGTGGAAAGCGCACTGGATAACCCATCTATGTTGGTCGCCATTTCATTTTCATTGAGAAATGTATTATATGCAGGACAATTTGCAGGGCAAGAACTTAGGGTTTCGCTAGGGAGTCCAGGCGCAAAGGTTGAGGAAATGAAGCTTCTAGTCAAAGATTGGAATTTGGCGTGCACCGCGTTTAATGCTTGGATGGATCGCTGGGGGTACATGTTCAAGGAAGTAAACAAATGTCTTGGGCTGGGTTGCATTGTGTATTTTCAACCAATCGAGCCCTTGCACATATAAGGTGATCGTCCTTTTTATAAAATTTATGGTGGCAGCGGCTGTAAGGCGCGGGGCTTTTTAGATTTATTTCGAGGAAGATTGGAAATCAAGTCTCTTAGTGTCTAAATAAGTCAGTCAGTGGAGCGTACTGCCAGAAATCGCGCCAAAATTCCGAAGACCCTTTGAGGCGCCGTGAATAAACTGAATGGGTACATCTGGACGGTCGGCTCGTTACGCCTCGTTCTGTGAACTTGGCGAATAGATCACTAGGCGTATAATAATATAGGATTAGTCTTGTTCCTTGGACACAACCAGGCGAAAGTTGACTGATCCACTTTTCCCCGATGAATTGTAATATTTTCCTGCTCTAGGAGAAGGTAAAAACATGTCCAGCAACCTATTTCTTTACAGATACCCAAACGACCCCAAGGGCCGATACATTGAAAAAACTGCTCAAAAGATCGAGGGGTGCTTCATAAGTGACGATATCCTGCAGGAAATTGAAGATTTGAAGCCTTGGGCTGAGCTAACCGTATTCGAAGAGGCGGAAGATGATGCCAAGAATATGGTTACTTGTGTCAGCGGCCCCAGAGTGGGAGATCTGAAGCAGCGCATGGTTGAGTTATTTCTTCGCAGCACAGCGGACGAGCATTTGTCTCAAGAAGCGACTGAAGGGATGGACTCTCAGATAACAACAGTTAGAACAATATGTAATATTCACTTTTTGCTACGCCTGAAGCTGGAGCAGTTTGAGGCTGACGACCGTGTAGTGATTCAGCTGGGGTAAAATAATGAGTGGGAACCAGGGAAAAGATGGAGAAATGGTCGTGGCCGTGATCGCCGCATCCATTGGTTACCATGAGGATGGTGTCGACTTTACACGGCCATCAATTACAAATTCAGCCGACATGGGATCTGATATATTTCTAAGGCATCCGCCGAAGTTCTTGGATAAGCTGTTGCAGGTGGCAAATGGAACCTTTCTTCCGCCCTCATCCGACGCCAAAAATAATGGTGAACCTAAAGTTCCCGTCGCCAAAAGTTTGCCGACTCAAAGTACCCGAATTGATGTTAAGAGGACAAGTGGCAAGCTAGGCGCCCCTACGGTTGATAAATTTATTGCCGACATTCCCAAGCATCCAGGCTGCACGGGGCACTTATTAGCAGGCGGCTCAGGTCTTACAAAGAATGCAGAAATAAAATTAGCGCAGGCGCAACAGAATTTTCAGTCCAACGGATTGACTATTGCTTATTTGAGCAATGCTGAGGTTGGCCGTCTTGGTGGACATTATCTGCCACCCCCGCCACGCCTAGATCCCGGGAATGGTGACAAGTGAAATGCGGTTCATCTGGGTTCATCGAGTCGCGAAGAACTGACTTCATTGTTGCATGCTCCAGTAAGTTGATGGCGCCGCTGTGGAGATCTGGTGGCCGGGCTGGTGGTATCCTGCTGTCCGGGATTCGCGCCCTGCACGAATCCCGGACAAGCCTTTATTTGCCTAAAATCGTGGCGCTCCCCATTACAGAGATGACTGCGACTCCCCTAAAAGCTCACGAAGTGATTGAAGTACGCGCGACCATTCACGCAAAATGGTGTCCTTGATTTCCGATTCAATTTGGACCCGGATGTCATCGCTGAGCCAGTTCTGGCTATATTTGGCTACAGCTTCACGGTAGCCACGACGTTGGCCCCATTCATTGATGCAGTTTTGCCAGAGATCTTCGGCCTGCTTCAGTTCGTCCAGGTAGGACCCTTGAGCCATAGTCTGGACTTTTGTCTGCAGTTGTCCAAAACCATACTCTAGGACGCGGAGCGCCTGGGCAACGAGTTCGTGAACAGCCTTGAGCTCAGTGCTGCCACGTTCAACCTTACAGAAATCGGCGAATCCATCTATTGCGCGGCCGAGAGCCCTCACACAAAGTTTACGAGCGCCAAAGCCCAGCTGATATGAGTAGCTGAAGTTCTTCCAGTCGCCAGACCGTCTAGCAGCGGCATGAATGGAGGCTGCGTGTACAATGCGCATTTGGTCCAGTAGGTCTTCATTAACGCTGCCGGCGAAATTTGGTGTGCCGCCAACTTCATGTAACCATACTCGAATGCGTTCCGCTGTCTCAGCAAGGGCTGCTTGGGCTGCTTCTTGGTCCTGGTTGTCCAGCATATTCCTCGCGCCGCTTAATGCTCCCTCCAGCTGCTGGCGGAAGGAATCTCGTGCTCGCTCTATTCCTTCCACAATAAATGTCTGTGCGGTCGTTGGCGCGTCTGCATGGCAGTTATAGAAGCCGATGCGGAAGTCCTCTATTCGTAGAGAGGCCATGTTCATTTCCGCATGCTCTCGCTTCAGATCATAACCTTCTTGGACCGACTCAACAGGCATACCTGTCGCGTCGTCGGTCATGGCCAATGCCTCGCGGTGTTTTGGCAAAACCATGACACATGCATTTCGCTCCAACGTCCGGGCGCCCGCGTCTAGGGCGCGCTGCAGCAACTGCACGGAGTGGAGTCCAGGCGCCTCATTGAAGGCTGAACAAATGACGGCCAGCGTGTGTGGGTCTTTGAGGTGAACTTCAATATCTTCACGGGCCACCGTTTGGTCAATGCCTTTGGTGTCGACCAAGCGGACAACAAGACCATTGGCCTGGATTAGTGGCTCCTTGACGATGACATCGATGCGTTTAGGCAAAGTGAACTCGGGATGTGTTCCATTGTTAACGCGGCGAAATTGCTCCCTGATCCAAGCCAGCGGGGTCTTGCCGGACGCACTGTCATACCAAAGTTGCCTGCGATCACGTGCCGGCAAGGCCATGCGGGTGAGAACTTCTGCAACCAAATCCCGTGTAGTAGGGTGCTGGGACACGAGAGCCTTGGCCGGGTCGGCTCGCTTTCCAGTGCCATCGCGTGGCCCTTTAATGGACAGATCTGCCATATTGCGAATTGCGCGCTGGAGTTCCTTCGAGGTTCCTTGAGCGTCTGGCGCTCGCGCGCCTTCCTCGGCAGGTGATGTCGCACCTTTAAGGAGGTAGTCGACGAAGTCCCTGACATCCTCACGAATTTCGTCGCTCGTGGACGGCTCAATGGAAATGCCGTATTCCGGGCCAACGACCAAGTGGACTTCACATAAGGTAGTTCCTCCAGATCCATCCGCCAGCACTGGCGCATGGGTTCCATCTTCTAGGGGAACCACCATATTCGTCATGTAACAGATGCCGGTGGACTTGCCGATTCCGATGGGGCCGATGAAGGCAACCTGATGATCGCGTTTCAGTAGCAGATCTACACAACGCCGGATTTCATCCCGATACTCAAATATACGGCGGGCAAAAGCCTGTGACACATCGGGGCGGACCAGGATGCCTTCCAGCTTGCGGACCACCTGTTCGGACTCCCACAGTAACTCTTGGTCGTCATGGTCGATAGGCGGCATCGGAAGGACATCCCATTGTCGCTGAAGTGCCTGGATGGCCATGGCGGCTTCATCAGTGGGGATGTTGTTGAGGATATCGATGACCTCTTCAAGGCTGACCGATCTGGAGCCAGACTCGATTCTGGAGAGGATGGTGGTGCTTAGCTGGCTACGTTTAGCCAGATCCCCCTGGAGCATGTCTGCTCTTGATCGAAGCTTTGCTAGAAACCGTCCAAGTTCAACCGGGCTAATATTGACAGTCTGCTGCGTCACGACGCCTCCTTACTGCATATGTGTGATCTATTTGCATTATTAAATAGCATACTTGCACATAAAAGCAATACATTGGCCGCATGCTTGCGATTATATTGCTATTTATTGTCGCAAGTTGCGCTATATTTCCCATGTAGCATGGGTTGCAGGCCAAACGAAGGGGGAAATTAAATTGGCCACCGCTGGAAGCTTTAGAGGCGGGGGCGCTTAAAAGGAATGGTGAAGCGTTGGTTTCTGCTGGCGCTTGAAATATAGGGCTGTCAATCTCTACTGCTCTAAAGTACAGTAGATTGGCTTGTGGTTCTTGGCCATTCGGGCACGGCCGGTGGACGTGATTTGGCTAAATCTTGGTGGCTGAACCAGTCAGCTGCGCACTCCAAATGCGGCAGGAGATTGGTTGAATGCCTTATGCTACGTGAGCATTCTTTTTGACGTTGTTGATCCGTTTTCCGAGTGACATTAGTTGACAAGCTTTGTTAACATGCCATGCGGAGGCAATGGAGCCGCTCCGGATACAACAGAAGTCAAAAATTATGAAATCATGGTCTGCTGGCAACGCCATCAAATCACGCCGAAAGGCACTTGGCCTCTCGCTTGAGACCATTGGCACTCAACTTGGTGTCACCAAATCCTTCATGAGCTACGTCGAGTCTGATGATCGAGCTCTGACGGAAGAGCAGGCGGCTCAACTGTCGTCCATTCTCGGCATCCCAATTGATCTTTTGCTGCTAAGCGCCGGTCGCTTGCCATGCGACGTGAGAGACGCTATAGCGATCAATGCAGCTGAAGTCACTGCTTCAGTTAGACAGCGGTATGAGCAGCACGCAGTAATCTACCCTGATCATCCACTTCAGCCATTGCCTGGGGTCACGACTCATAAAGGTGCAAAGCACACCCCTGTGGGTATTCCTGAGCGTGTTGAAGTTAGCAAAACAACAGCGTCATATCGAGCACACAGCTACCATACCAAAGTCCCTCCGGAAGCGATTCGCCCGTTTATCAGGGCGCTCAGCATGCCTGGTGACCTGATACTGGACCCGTTCTCAGGGTCGGGGATGACTGGCGTAGCTGCACTTTCCGAAGGTCGCTGCGCTATCCTGTCCGACCTCTCACCCGCCGCTGTCCACATTTCCAGAAACTACACTACGCCTTGTGACCCCAAGGAATTTGAGCGTGTGCTGCAACTGGTAGCGGATCAAGTTGAACCTACTATGCGCTGGCTGTATCACCCCATAATGCAGCCTGGACAAACCGTCGAATATACGACTTGGAGCGACACGTTCCAGTGTAGTGAGTGCCAGAAGAGCATCCTTTATTGGGATGTTGTGCAGGCCGATGGTACTGATGCGCAGGGACTGACTTGTCCACATTGTGACTCCTACGTCCGTAAAAGCGACCTGCTTTGGGTGAGCGAAACTCCCGTACAAACCCATGTTTCTGCTGGCAGCAATCGAATTTCCGTGCACGCCCCAACACAAGATGAATTGGAACTTATTGAGGAGGCGAACGCCGCTCCAATACCTTATTGGATACCCAAGGTGCCGTTTGGGTCGGACAGAGAGATGTGGCGTGCATCGCATACAGCAATGGGTATTACAGACGTCAGCCATTTCTTTACTCGGCGAAACCTCCATGCCCTAGCGGCTCTGAGGCATGCAATTGTGTCTACCTCGGAAGGGCGTTTGAGAGAGGCGCTGATGTTTGCCTTTACCGCTTGTGTGAACCGGGCTTCCCGCCGATATCAATGGAATGCCAAGCGGCCTACCAATGTAATGACCGGCACGTTATATATTTCCTCGTTACGCTATGAGTGGAATGTTTGGAGCTTGTTCAGGCGCAAGGCGGCGGACGTGCGCCGCTATTTTGAGAGCTTTCCTGATACGACTTCGACTGCGCAGGTCATGAATAGATCGGCGACCGATTTGTCCTGTTTGGCGGATGGGTCTGTTTCAATGGTTTTCATGGACCCTCCGTTCGGGTCGAATATTTTTTATGCGGATAGCTCGCTGCTTTGGGAGGCATGGCTTGGCTACTTGACTGACAACACTGAGGAAATTGTTGTAAACAAAAGTCGAGGCCGCGTTGGCGGCGGAAAGACACTTGATGACTACGGCAATCTGATGGCCAAGGCTTTTATCGAAGTTTCCCGTGTGCTGAAGCCGGGCGGCTATGCTGTGCTTGCGTTTTCGAATTCGGATGATCAAGTCTGGTTGGAAGTTCAGAAGGCTATCGCTGCTGCCAAATTGGAAACTGTTAGTGTGCATATCCTAGATAAAGGACAGCCCTCCATAAAGGGAGTTAAAGGGGTCACAGGGAAGGAAAATGTAACCACTCTCGATCTGTTGATTACCTTGCGCAGCCCTGTACGGGCGACAAAGGCGAAGGCGCATGCTGTCGTGCCCGCGTCCTTTATCGAGGACGCTATTCGAACGGCTCTTGCTTCTGGTGGTGGAAGAACCGACGACATCTATTCGTCGGTAATACAGGCGCTGCTTGCGAAGAATCACAGTCTGTCAGGGATAACCATGCCTATGATTGCCGAGCGGTGTGCTCGCTTTGGGGCAAAAGAAGTTGGAGGGAAGTGGACATTGAAAGGCGCGGGGACAAAGGGAAAGCGGGACGTAGTTCAAGAGTACCTAGCAGCTAAGAATACCCTGCCAAAGGCCTCTTTGAGCGCCGCGCCAAAAAAGGCACCGATAAACCCGCTTGTGCCTGGAAGTCGTAACAGTGCGCTGTACACTGCCCACAGTTACCATACTAAAGTTCCTCCAGAAGCAATCACCCCATTTATTGAGCATTTTTCCAAGGTGGGTGATGTTGTGCTGGACCCTTTTTGTGGGTCCGGTATGACGGGTGTGGCCGCCGCCCTGGCTGGCCGTCAGGCAATCCTCAATGACTTGTCGCCTGCAGCGGTACATCTGGCGTGGAACCATACCCATCCCTGCAAGCCCGATGATCTTGATGTCGCTTTTTCGGAAATCGAGGCTAAAGTCGGTCCCCGGTTTGATGAAATTTACGGCACAACACACGCTGATGGCACGAAAGCTGTAATTCACTGGACTATGTGGAGCACTCGACACAAGTGCCCGCTCTGTGCCAAGAAATTTGCGCTGTGGGACGCTGTTGATCGAGAAGGTGGCCGCATGGGCCTTAGCATTACTTGCCCAGAGTGCTTTAGTGAAATTAACCGAAAAAGCTTACCTGCCATAGATTCAGTGCCAGTCTGGCTAGCTTATGAATCAGAAGGCGGGCAGCGTTTTGAAAAGGCGGTCGAGAAGAAGGATATTACAAAGGCACTCTCTTTCAAGCGCGAAGATATAACTAGTTGGTTCCCATCAGTGTCAATTGGGCCAGATCGGGAGATGTTTATTCGTTGTGCCTTGCAGAATAAGAATATCAGCGAGGTAGCTGATTTTTATACACCCAGAAACCTTCAGGCGCTTTCCTTAATCTGGCATGCGATTGGAGAGATTGCCGACAAGCGCCTTCGTTTGGCTATGGCTTTTGCGTTCACGAACACAGCTTGGCATGGGACGCGGATGCGTCGGTATAATGCTCGCGGCGGCCAACGGCCGCTAACCGGGACTTTATATATCCCTCAGCTTTCCTCTGAGTGCAACGTACTGGAAGTCATGCGGAACAAGATTGCGCAGCTGAAGAGGTATTTTGCCACGTACCAGCCAACTGTGAGCAAGATGCCTAGCGTGCTCAATGGCAGTGCTACGGATTTGACTAAACTTGCCGATGGAAGTATTGATTACGTTTTTACAGACCCTCCATTCGGGTCAAATCTGTTCTATGCAGACTGCAATTTAATTTGGGAGTCATGGTTGGGAAGAATTACCGATCCAACGAATGAAGCTGTGGTTAATAAGTCGCTGGCCACGGCGGCGGGCGGCAAGACGTTGGATAATTATGGTGGATTAATGACGGCGGCGATGAAGGAAATTGCTCGTGTGCTTAAGCCTGGTGGCTGGGCCACTGTCGTGTTTCATAATACCGATGGTGGCGTGTGGGGCGCGCTTCAAAGTGCTGCAAAGGATGCTGGATTTGAGTTTCATGAAGCCGCATCGCTGGATCGCAAGCAGCAAAGCCACAAGGGGTACAAAGGGCGCAGCGGGGAAGAAGATGTTGCTCACTTTGATGTGGTGATGAACCTGCGTAAACCGGAAAAAGCCAAGGTCAAGGTCGCAAAGAAGCAGCCGGCCGTTGCCTTCGATCTTGAGGCAATGATTCGTGAAGTAGCTGCGGATGCCGAGGTCGCCTCGCGTGGGCTGCAAGGCGTCCATGCCGAAGTCATGCGCCGGCTGGTTTCTGTTGGTGATAGTGTCTTTGTTGACTACGCCGATGTACGCAAGGTTTGGGAAAAGATCACACCCAAGCGGAAGTCATCAAGGCAGTTGGAGGCTGTTGAGTAAGCGACTGACCAGAGCACTCAATGATGCGCTGGGGTTCAGGGAATCAGGTCTGGCAGGAATTGCCCCAACGCCATCAAAAACCTCTATCAGTGCTGGCTCCCGACGACAGGAGCCAGCACGCTCGAAAAAGACAAACTCAGTTCCAGGGTAGACGATGAATGCCGCCTGCATGTTGGCAATAGCATCGCGGTAGGTGTGCATTTTGTACAGGTCGGCCCGTAAGAAAGTCGCTTCATCCTCCGCCGTGTCATCCGCCAGGTCGAGCCACTGCAAGCGGTATTTAGCATCAAAAGCAAAGTGGCTATTGTTGATGGAAAATACCACGTCGGGGCGCAACGGCGTGGAATAAGCAGTCTTACCGGATCGCATGAAGGAAGGGTTAAAACTAACCGATACTGTGGGACTCAGGGAAACCTTCAAGCCCCGGTCCAGGCTCTCTCCCAGATCACCACGTTGCACGACCACTGCATGCTTCCCGGTGCCCGCAGCATCAAGCCCGACGCTGACCGCCTGTAGCACTTTCAGGAAGACCCAATATTCGTACAGTAGGGCGATGTCACGGCCCTGCAGGAGACGCTGTACATCCGTTTCCGACGATGGTAGCGATTGGTGCGCGCCAAACGCCAGCCACAGGTCCAGCAGATCCTTGTAGCCATCCCCTTTGGCCAATGCCTGAGTTGGCCCGGCAAATGATGTCAGCACGCCCACTTCCACCAGAAACAATGAACGGCTTATTGACTCCAAAATGGTGGCCATTTCCCTACAGTCGGCCCTCATCTGGGGGTGGATTTGGCGGTTATCCAACAGTCGATATACAACAGCCAGGCACTCAGCCGCAAAGTGCTTTATGAACCGATTTTCGGGGGTGTCGTAGGAAAGGCGGCGCGCTGGCTGGGAAACCCGCGTTGGAAAATGCCGCACCGCTGGCACCCCAAATTGCAGGGCCGTTGCCAGCGGGTTGTCAGCCAATGGGGAGCCAGCCGAGAGCGCCACCAACCTATCGGGGCGGGTGAATATTTCGCGTACCGATCTCGCGTCAAGGTTCCGGGCGCGCTCAATGCCCACGATGGGCCGTTCCAGCAGAAAGCGTCGCGTTGGGTTGCGCTCAACAATATCGAAGTAATCCTGCAAGCGCTGGCCAGGTTGCCGCCGCAGGATTACATCACGCAGGAATTGCAGCTGGTGATAGGGAACGGGCGACTTGTGTTCTTCCGATACAACAACAGCATGGCCTGTCGGTGCTCGCCAGCCAAAAACCAGACTGGCCGACAGTTCAGAAACCTGCTCAAGTAGTAGTGATACTCCGTGCTCACCCAGCTTTGAAGAAACAACTCGCAGCGCAACACCAGCAAGCCTAGTGGTGCCCACAAAGTTTCTAAAGCACAGCACACCAGTAGACGAGGTAATGGGGTCGTAACCAACCTCAACCATGCGCCCCAACTCGACCGAAGAGGGCGGCGCTGAGAACTCGATGACGTATTCGATATTTTCTGCCAACGCCAGTGTATCGCCGGCAAAAGCCTCCTTGGCGACGGCGTCCCGCCGAGCATGGTAGGTAAAGGCTGGCACGATCACTTGAAGAAGGTCACGAAACCAAAGCCACGCAACCGATCCAGCATTTCCCAGCCTCTGCGATAAGACTGCGGGAGCTTGGCTGCGTCGTGCAGCGCCAAGCCTTCGATGGCCTGATCGTCAGCTGGCACCGCCAGGTCACGCAGGTAGCAAAGTAGCATACCTAACGTGTGCTCAATGCGCGCCCTGTTGCCCTGAATCCGCGGCAAGACCTTCTGCAAAATTGCGCCATCCAACGCACGCAGCAAATCAGCGTCGGCGGTATCCTGTGGCAGGATATTACTGTAGACCTGCACAAAGAGGCCTATTTCCGCTGCTGATCGGTACCCAAAATGAAGCTGGGCATCTGCCAGTATCTTATTGATCGCCACCAAGTGCCCGTGGGTCCCCGCCGGCAATGCCTTGAAGGCTTCGGTGGTGGCCAGCAGGAAGGGAGGCAAAACCTCTGGAAAGCGGTAGGCAGACGCATCATCAGCGGTGCCGTTTCCATTTCTCAGGCCATCCAGGTCAACGTCGTTAAATTCAATAACCATGGATCGGTCCAGCACCTTGGGGCTGAAACCGAAGGTCGTTTCATCAACATTTACCGTACCCGTGATAATCAGGTTTGTGGGGATTGGGAGGGTGCTTGGAACCTTCATCTCCACGGCCTTGCCGGTGGCGTCGATCATGCTGGCCATGGCGAATTCATGGCGGTGCAGCGGAATTGGCTGTTGACTTATCGTGCCGTCCTCTTGGTACCGGCGGCTCTCCGCGCACGCTAGCCAGTCGCTAAAGTAGTGCTCAACCCGAGCCAGGTTCATTTCATCAAGCAGCATGAAATAGCGAGGGGCGGCCGCCTTTTCAGCAGCAGCGGCCAGCGACGCATCCGCGCGCAGCATCAAATCGAGCGCTTGCGTAGACTCGTATTTTCCCGTAACAGGATTCACAAACCCCATGATGGACTGGTTATCAATCCAGTCAGGGCGCACTGGTACAAGAGCAAACCGCGACTTGTCCACGCCGCCCTTACCGGGTGTGAAGACGAACCCATCACCTACAGTCACGGCTGCTGCCGGCCCAGCCGGCACCTGTCCTGGGGAGTTGGTTGCGGAATAAAATTCCGCAATCAACTCGGCCATTTTTGACTTCCCGGTACCGCTTACGCCAGCCAGAATGACAAATGGCTTGGTCGCAATCGAGGCGACGTACCTTGCCAGCATGTCGGGTGAAAAATAGAACCCCCGATCTAGGCAATAGTGCCACAAAGACGAGTTGGCGCTGTCGGCGGCTAACACGTCATGTACTACCTGTTTGGTATCCATGTGGCCCTTGAGAATGGCATTGTGATTGAGCAGGTATGTAGGCAGAAGTTCAGGCTTGAGCGTAACTATTCCGGCGTCGCCAAAGGCGGCTGTCTTAGTCAAATAGTGCATGCCCTCCGTGAGCGCTGCTTGAATGTCCTCTTCCTTCACTTGGACTGAGGGCGATCCTTCCCCCTTTTCCATTCGCTTTTCCAACCAACGTCTATCGTAGGCTACAACGACCCGTCTTGAGGGCGAGTAGCCCATTACCAAATCAGTGGCGCCTTCATGATCCATCCCCACCGTTTGGGAAGGGGCGTTCGTGATCTGAATCCGGTACTCGTTCGCAGCTCGGACAGTTGGACCGCCACCGCCATGGGATATTTCATAAACCCATAGGCGGAACTTGCGATTGACGCCGTTGCCGTCAGTCCACTCCAACTTGACGGGATTCTGGGGCGAGGTCGGTCGCTGCCGGCACACCTGGCCAGTCGCGCCAAACCCACTGGTCATTTCTTGCAAATCAGCATCCGAAAGCGCCATCTTGATCGATTCTTGTAGTTTCTGGGGGGGGGGGGGGCTAGAGGCTGGCCGAGCGCCAATAGTCTCAGCTCTGGATGGGTTGGTAAATGCCGGCTTCTTGGTTGGATGATGCGTTTGACTACCATCGACACCAAAGAATGCGGCGCTACATCTGGTCGGCTTCTAGCCGAGGTTGTACGATCAGCGAGCTAGCAAGGTCCTGAGGCCGAGGTCACTGCTGGCCATGGATGCCAAGGTTGTTGGCGCCCGTCCTTGGGTCACGTTGGCATTGGCCCCCTTACATAAGACCCTTTGGCAAAATAATGACAAATCTCTCCTCGCCTCGCTTGCTACAACTACTAACTGCAGCTACCGGCGGTAAGCCAGAGCCCTCAGAATGGGCGCCAAAGCCTGTCATCATGCAGGTTCCCAAACTTGGGCGTGTCAGGGCATACCTATGGACGGTTACGCCAGATATGTCCGAAGATGGACGTCCATGGGATGAGCACAAGGCACAGATAATCCTCCCCTTTACCAAAAGGAAGGAGCGACAACACCTAACCGTTGATGAGATCCCCACCTTTCTGATGGGTTATAGTCCACTATTCGGTGTTTTCGTGTTCTGGGAGGCTCGACTCCACCAAGACTCGGCTTGGAGCAAGAATCTCCAAGTAAAGGAAGGATTATTGGAGCAGGCCAGCACTACGGGATGGGCCATTGCTCCTCCGAGAAGGACCGATCAGGGTCCCGAAATTCGCGCCGCAATCCATCCAGGACATGTACGGCGCTATATGAGTGTTTCCGTGCGCGCCGACCGGGAAGGGCTTACAGCAGACGCCCGGGCCTCTTATTTGGACGCTTATGCGCCGGATCTCGACGGTACAGAGATCAGAGCGCGAACGGAAGCTGGCGAATTATTTGAATTGCCGGTAATAGATCGGCAGCGAATAGCTACTATTGGAACTAGGTTGGCACGTGATGGTAAGTTTGCGGACAAAATACTGACCGAGTTCAACAAAAAATGTGCGGTCTGTGGAATGCAACTTACTATCCTAGATGGTGCGCACATTGTTCCAGTGCATGATCCACGGGGAGTTGACGAGGTATGGAATGGTCTCGCCTTGTGCAAAAATCACCATGCTCTTTATGACAAGAAAATTCTTTTGATTGATGGTCGAGCATTCGTCAGAGTGAACGTCGAGACCATTGAAACTTTAAATGCGTTGGGTTGCCTTGGCGGCTATGAAGAGGCGATAGAGCCATTTGTTGGCCAACAAATTCGCAACCCGCCTAATTTCTTTGGTGTGAATGGGGATCTCACTACCCGGATGAAGGCTGCCCTGAAATTGACCTATCAATTGTCTCCAGTTTGAATAGGGCGGATTTCTATAGGCGCCAAAATTTTCTGGGGTATCCGTTTAGGGCCTTCCCTAATAGACGATAGTTTCTTATTGATCTTAATTTTGTTTTTCCAAACTGGAGGTCCGTATCGTGTATACGAAGAAAGCGCGTATTACTGAGAAGGCTTTGGAGTTACTCAAAGCTGCCCCCAATGGACTTAAACGGTCAGAACTCGTAAACCAACTTCATGGTGCACACCCAGACGATACGCTAGGGACCATCAGAGGTGTAATTTGGAACCTCGATTCCCGTATGCCAGAGATGGTTTGCAAGCCATCGAAAGCCCTGTTTTGTCTTGTCAAATATCGAGATGGTATTGTGGCGTCTTAGCTAGAAATCGGGTCGCTGTTGCTGTCTCATGAGCTTGCAATTTTATTTGTGGAAAATCCGTGCTCAACAAAAGGCTCCTCATCCGCCAAAACAAGGTCGTCATCGTCGCTCCCGGCCAACGAAGACAGGGACCAGCAACCCAATGTTTCATCATATACTGCGCCGACACTATAGCAGGCAGGCCCCCACTGATGCTTTGGAAAGGTTCGCTCAATAAGCGCTTCAACTTGAGATATCGCATTTGCGGTCGGAAGCCCTCGAGAACCGGCGCGGGTCAGAACGATTGTAACTGCCTCGCTAATGGTAACTCGCCGAGGCTCACCCCAGTCTGCCAAGTAAAGATACTGGCCTTTTGCAACTGCGAAGTCATGTTGCTTTTGTGCCAGGCCAATGAATAGTGCCGAATCGGTCACCATGGCCGCAATTGGAACATTCACTGAAACCGCATCACGAATCTCAGTAACATGAAGCCCCGTCCCGCGCTCGTCTAGCAATTTTTTTATTTCAAACAGAACTTGGTCGGCTTCCTTTGAAGAGAAAGGTAGGTCTCGATCCATGAGACCCCACATTCCAATTCCAACGCGAACAATTGGGCCTTCGGGCTGAACTTGAAATACTGAATTCAGCCCTCGTTCATGGAGAAGACGCTGCTTGATCTCCTCCGATGAAAGCGGCCCATCAGACTCTTGCAGCACCGACATTACCGCTTGGTGTACATCCATACGGTTGGCCGTTCCTTTTGCGCCGGATGCTGAGGATATCCACATCATGCGACCAAGATAGGTAAGGCTCTCCGATTTGCGCAACGCGATGGAAACGACATATGAATCTAATAACCCACCGAAATCATTTCCTCGCTCTTCCAATGCGTCACAAATCTCTTGGGCATGCCATTGTCGCCCAAGACTCTGCCCATCTATGATGCCCTCCGTCTCGGATATCAGCAGTTGTACTTCAGCATCCGTTAGTGGAAAGTGTCTCTCTGCGCCGTATACACCACGACCAAAGAGAAGCCCAACGTTGGCCGCCGCAGAGTGCGTTCTTCGAAGCTCCAACGTCTCCCCAGAGGCGAGAAGGCGTTCATGCACCTCTGAGTAATGTAGCGGCCTGCTTGAGTTCGCCAAAAGTGCCTCAACAAGATGTTCTGCTCCACTGCCATAGCTTATAAGCTTTTTGCCAAAGCCGTCGTCAGCAAACCGAGCATGGCGCGAAGCGACGTACCAAAGTTCAGGCCGCAATTCTTCTCCTGCGTCGACAAGAAGGCCTTCGACCAGTGCCCGCGCTTCGAGTTCCGTAGGATGACGCTGGACTAAGCTGTCAAGCAGCATGCGCGCAGATCTTACAGTTTCAATCCACTGCTGCTGACGTAACCGAGATACATAAGTAAGCCCGCCTTGCCGAATGAGGTAAAACGGGGGCACGGATACATTTTCAGCAACATACTCAAATACATTCTGCATTTGCATTGCGCCATTAAACCAAGGATCGAGAATATCGAGCCCCTCGAAATGCAACGGCTCATCCCGACCAATAAGAAGGGCATTTAGCCTCGGTGCAAAATCGCAATCCCAGTATGGAAGCGCTGCAATTGTGCTAACGCTTCGGCTCTCAATTTGTCGAACCCTCTCTCTCGTCACTTTGAACACTTCACCAATTTGCTGGAGTGTTTGAGGAGGCCCATTTAGGCCCATTCGTAGACCCAGAAGCTTGGCGCGCTTTGCAGGGAGCAATGACCACGCCGTCTCGATGACAGCTTTGAACGAATCGCAGGGCTTCGTCTCCGGCTCCGCCGAAGCATTTTGCTCTAGATCCGGGAGTGCAAAAGTTTGATACGACCACACATTACTAGACCTGCGTAAATGACCAGCGACAATTGGATCTGCTGGTCCGGTACGCAAAATATCGACGATGCGTTCACAGATTTCTACAAATGACTTACGACCCATGCTAGGAAGACGCATTACACCACGCGAACCACGCGAAGCTAGGTCGGCAATGGATAGAATGGAGTGCACCAAAAAAACATTTGCAGAGCGTGTTGATGGGCTGAGAACTGAAGTTGGTAACGAGAGCAACCATGGTGGTGCGAACTTCAAAACATCAAGGACGTCATCAACGCCTGGTTCCATTCCTGTGAAATAGAAGAAACGTGCACGACCAAGCCGCTCCCTCAAAGGTGGTGACAATGTTGATTCTACCGCAAGATATGTCTCCTCATCTCGAACTCCAGCTGCGTAAGCTTCACCTGCGACTTCGGGCTCAGCGTAGGAAAATTGTGAAAACCAGTTGCTCGACAATGACTGGACTGCCATTTTGCCGGATGGACTGGAGGGCGTAGATCCAACAGCTGGACTGATATCAGATGTGATCTCTAGTGTCGGATCAATGAGTTCATAACCCCAGCCAGAGAGCGCGAGAAACAGCGGCAGATCTTTGGCGCTTCCGACTGGAAACCTTGACGCCGTGAATGTCGGTGGCAGGGCATAGCGAGCAGCGCCGCTAACTAGCAGGCGGCCAGGATGCGCTATTAAAGCCGCTTCAAACTCGATGGTGTCAGGTCGCCAGAAGCCCACGTGAAGGGCCGCCGAGGCGTCAGAATCTGCACGGCCCTTCCATGAGTCTTCGACAGCCTCAAGGTCGCGATGGGTAGAGATGTCCCATTCGTTGGTTGTCAGTCGGACAAGTAAGAATGCGCGTAAAGCCCTCATGCTGTACCGTCGCCTGTCAGGGCTGCGGCCTCTTCGAGCAACGCAGCAACATCGATCTCGCCGGCATCTGCTCTACGAGCAAGCTCCGTGACGCCCCATTCGGCAAAGCGTTCGGCCCAGCGATATATTGGCAATCCATCGGTATCAATAATAGTTCGAATAGCTATTGAAATTTCCCGATCAGGGTCGATGGTTGCGACACTGAATATGGTTGTACGGGGTGGGGGCGGATCTTCGGGCACCACACCGTACGCAATGGCTAATGCGATGCCAAAGCGATATGCGTCAGCCATTTCAGCAAAATGGCCGTCCTCTTTCAGGCGCCGTAAAAGAGGGTGTGTCTTTTCGCTCAGGCCAATCATTGTAGGCTCTGATGGATGAATATTTTGACTCATGCAGTCACCTGTTCAATTCTTGAGTGGCGTGGCGAGATTTCACGGATCTCATAAGCGACACCAATTCGGTCAGCAACGGGGGCGAGATCCGTTTCTTTTCGGATCTCACCATCGTGGACTAGCAGAACGAGTTGGCCGGTTGTGGTTGGCAAGTATCGCAGGATGTTGTCACGGTGGCGCAGGTCGAGACGACCGAACGGGGTATCCATCACTACAGGGCCTGCAGCCCTGCCTGTACGCGCCAGCCCATCAATTAGCGATAGGGCTACAATTTGCTCTGCTCCAGCACTGCGCACCGTCACACGGGACCCTGTCTCGTCAAGGATCGTTAGCCCGTAGTTGTCGTTAATTTCGAGACCTGTGTATGATTTTTGCGTGGTAAGTTGGTTAAAAGCTTCGGTGGCTCTACGTGCGACGTCGCGTCTTAAATTGTTGCGGAGTCGTTCAATGCTTTCTCCAAAAACCTTTTCTACAGACATGCATATTTTAACCATGGCCGTACTTCGGCTTGCGCGGGCCTGGGGGAGATTCTGCAGGGCCTTAGAAATGACAGCTAACTCTTTGCGAGCCTCTTCAATTTTTGCTAGACGGTCAGTTACATCCCTTTCAAGTTTCCCTTCCTCACGGAGTAGTCCATCTCGCAGCGTACGTTGCCTCGCAATCTCTGCTGTATCATAGCCGCGAATTTCATCCGTTAGTTTCTCTGCTTCGTTTTCGACTTTGGTTAATTCTACGCCCAGTCTACGAGTCTCGTCGTCCAAAGTACGGATCTTGGCACTGACGCCGGAGCGCACCAGTCGATCAATTTCTCGGATGCGTGCATTGACATCTCCAAGGGAGCCGTGATCAATGTGAATTGAGCGTAGCTCCGCTTCTATACGTCCCAGTGTTGCGCCAGCTTCAGCCCTTCTGGACTCTTCCGTATCTCGGCCACAGGTCGGGCAGGACGAAGTTTCGAGAATGCTGCGCAAATTTGCGGCTTTTGATTCTAGGCGCCCACGCTCCTGCATTTCCTGAGTAAGTTTTGATTGTTCTTCATACAGAGCAGCTTTGCGTGCGGCCAATTTTGGTTGAAGTAGGTCCCGCCAAGCGTCACGGAGCAAGCTCCGGCGCTCGTCTGCGGCCTCGTTTTGCCTGCGGATGATCTCCTTCTCGCGTGTCAGCAGCATGTCTAACCGCGTCTTGGCTCGGTGAACTGAGTCAACCTTCTCCAGTTCGTCGTCGAGGGCTGCACGCTCTGTTTTTGTTCTTTGGAGATGGCCACGAAGCAAATTTAAATCGGCTTCATAAGAGTCCTGCTTTGCTTGCCATGAAGCCTGCTTTTCTGCCTGTCGTTCAAGACCCTCGACATGGGCCAAATCTTTTGACTGCTGCCGTTGAAATTGTCTGACGAGCGTCGATGCTTCGTCTCTCCCATGGATTAGCGTTGGTACACCTAGAACCTGTTCTATTGCCTCTTTGATTCTCTTACCTTGCTCACTACCTTCTATGAGCAGTGTTTCATACTCTTGCAACAATTCACCGTCAAAAAGAAAAAATCTTGATACTTGTTCTGGGGCGAACCGATTGATTTCTGCTTCAACCAAGTGCCCGGATACAGCTACCCCGTCTTTTTGGAGCCCAACAATAACTTCAAAATCTTCGGATCGAGTCGGGAATGCCACCATTGCGCGCTTTACGGCTCGTCGACGAAGGTCATATCGATGGTTGTCTGCGACGAACTCGACGCTGGCCTCAATAACGAATTCACCATCAAGGGCAGCTTCTTTATTGAGTAATTCATTCAAGGGAATTTCGCGAAGGTGTCGCCCAAATGCCTTCCCATAAAAGGCCCATCTAAGGGCATTGAGGAGGCTCGTTTTGCCACGCATATTGTCGCCAAATACAACCATTACATTCCGAACGGGATCTTGCGGAAATGTTAGCGAAGAGCGCCCTTTATAAGGCATGAAGTTTTCCATGCCAAGCGATACCAGCTTCAAATTACACCCCCAGTTTGAACTTGCTCCAAATGGCTTTCTAACAGTCTCTGCATTTCTTGCAGAGACGCAGATCTGTCTGCATCGAATTGATGTCTTTTTTGAAGAGCGTATAGCCTTTCGAGTAGGCTGGGAGGTACATCTTGGCCAATCTCAGACGCAACGGACAGTAAAGTAGACAGCGTGAGGTCGTCACCATCCAGGTCGTCGAACCGATTATTTGTAGTATTCATTCCTCTACCTCATCTTCTTCCGCGCCTTCATTTGAAAGGCTATCGGGGTCAAAGCCCATTGCGGTGGCTAAGGCCCTAAGTTCAGCGGCGGCGCCGCGGTTTATGGCGGAATCTGCAAACTCTATTGCTCTTGCAAACTCGCTCCTGAGAAGCGCAATTTGTTCGGGTTCATTTTCAAGGCTGACCGGCACTACAATGGCGTCGTGAATTATCGCAATGTTCTTTCCGGGGGCCTTTCGCAATACGCGACCTCGCCGTTGAATGAACTGTCTTGGATTTTGTGATGAAGCCAAGATCATTGCATGATCTATTGTGGGAATGTCGACACCTTCGTCAAGGCATTTAATTGACACAAGAATGCCCCCGAAAGTGCGAAACCAATCCAGTGTGGCATTTCGATCACCGGCCATCGCTGTGTGATATTCGACAGGCGCTAGCCCGCCGATGCGTAGCGCGTTCATAGTGTCACGAAGGTGGCCTGCATCTTCGCAATAAATTAGCCAGCGTTGGCCTGGCCTATATGAGGACAACACAACGTCTGCGGCGAGTGGAGTCTTGCCTGCAGCCTTTTTGGCAATCCTGGATCTTTGTATTAGCAGCATCTTAGCCTTTTCGCTGAGTGGCCGCCGTGCTCCGTCCTCCCCTTTCCCACCCATTTCGCGGATAATTCGGAGTGTAAGTGTTTTCCAATTGTCTGCTTCGTCGGCGGTCAGGTGTACGGGATGAGGATAATACTCGTACTCCACTAATCTTCCGGATTTGATGGCGTCCTGCAAAGTAAAGGGTGGAGGCACGATTGATCCAAAGTAAGAGAGCATTCTGTCTGTGCCTTCTGGATCGCCATAGCGGGTTGGAGTTGCGCTTAACCCGAGCCTAGGTCCTGTGTCGATGGTGTAAGCCCTAGAGTTGTACTGGCTGCCTGATTGGTGGACTTCGTCTCCAACGACCATTAGATGAGGTCCTCCGTGTACAAGGCGAAGGAATTCGTCGGTTGCCGCCGTTTGCATGGTTGCCAAAATAATTCTCGGTCCATAATCAGGTGAGGAATCCGTCATAGAACGGAGCCGCCCGAGTTTTTTCCATCGGTCGTTACCTGCACCGGCCAGGAGAATTGCGGCTTCTGCTAGTTCTTCTCGTATTTCTTCTGCCCACTGTTCTAGCAGCAGTCGACTGGGTACTAAGATTAGCGCTGGCAGTCCAAGATCAATATGCCCGCGTATGGCCGTAATAGCAGTAAACGTTTTCCCGCTGCCAGTTGCATGCTCGAGGATGCCTCGACAACCCGCAGATCGCCACGCGGCGATTGCTTCGTCTTGGTGTGGCAGGGGCATGCGTCGCTGTTTTCTTGTAGGCTCAAGTGCGGTGGTGTCTATGTCGCTTGGATTGCCTAACGAAGCTCGCACAAGCTTGAGTCGTGCCGCCTCGGGGAAGTCTATGATTTCAACGCCGGGAACTGTTCCTGCCCACAGACGTTCAAAATAGGCGTCATGCCGCTGAACTCGCTCCATCTCGGCTTGGCCTGACCAAGAGCAAAAGACTTCCAATGCCTCGTGGTTGCCTAGAAAGTGCCAGCCATTCCAAGTCTCATTGGCCGACCCAATGAAACTGACTTTGCCTTGCATCGCGTCCTGGAAAATGCCGATCTTTTCATGATATAGGCCATAGGCTTGTGGCCTCAGCGCAATGCGAATATCGAGCGATCCAGATGCAATTAAAGTGGCGAGAACTTGGGTGCGATAACACGTCGATTCTTCGGCGAGTAATCGGTCGATTTCCTCGCCTAGCAGACGATCAGCTACGGTAGTCCTGGCAGCGTATCCTTCTTCAATGCTTTCGGCGTCTTCAGAAGAAATAGAGGGAGAACATACGAGCCGCATCTGCCCCCCCCTCCGAGCAAATTCGGTGGTAGCTGGTCCAATAATGAGAAAAACCGTCGACCGAAAATATCCGACCGCCCGTTTATATTCCACTGAGTTTAATAAACAGGGTCGATAGAAGCTCTCCACGGGGTCAGTTTCTCCCGTGCGATACTGGGTTGAGAGGGCTAGTGCCGATAGGCCTGTAGATTTAGTCATTGCTGATATAGTCTGTTTAAAGTATTTGGATTTTATCCATCATGGACGCTTGATCTGCATTAAACTGGACAAGTGAGTCTCATTGATATTCTTTCAATTTGATTTAGAACATCCATCGTCGCAAGTTTGCAATATTACTAACCACCACAGGTTGCTCTAGAGGCGATGTGCCATGATGAGTTTCGTCGAGACGAAACAGATGCAGGTAATAAGCCACTAGTGCTGCTCTGGTTTTTATTTTGAGCATTCCTGCCTGGAATCCCCAGTCCTCTGCAACCAACCGTTGCTGAGGGGTTGATAATCTCGGGTCAGCAATAAGATGTATTTCAGCCATGGATTGCCATGCTTCATCTTGCAATGGATTATGAGTTTGCTCTGTCAGGAGTTGAGGCTCATCGTATATTCGGGTTAGTACAAAATCCCGGTAGTCTCGATTTTTTTCGCACCATGCGCGAACATGCCATCGGTACCCGTTATAGACTAATGTGTGCGGCTGTATTACTCGACTTTCTGGTTCTGGATTTGCCATAGATGCATAGACTATCTCCAGTCTGCGTTGCTCTCGGCAAGCGCGCACGACCCTTTGAAGCGCAAGAGGGCGGATCAATCGAGATGGGGGCGCGATAATTTCGGTATTGGGCAGGCGAATTTGAAGAGACTCAATGCTTTCCGCCAAATCATTTTGATTGGCCAGCAGTTGCAAGTACTCGTCGGCTACCCCTCGGGTAAAGACAGGCGCGAAGGCGGCTGTTGGCCGGTATCCCTTGAGAAACTTGTCGTACTCCAGGTTAACTGGGGCCTTTTCGGCCAGATAAGCGTTTATGTCTCGGGATGCCTGCTGACGACCAATGCCGAAGGCGCGCTGGAGGTGATTGGTCGTCAGCCTGCCCTCCCAAAGGGCAATGATCTCGATTAGCCGGTAACGCAGGAGAACATCCCAACGCTCTGGCCACTGCGACCTCGGGCTGTCGATTGCCATTCAATACCCCCTAACATGCTCAAAGGCTAACGCCTAAGCTGCGACAAGGCCATCTGGCTGAAAAAGTGACATATGCTGTTAAGTTACGGGTACATGCGTACAGTGTAGTCATGTCTGGTTCTGGGACAGAAGACTATCGAAATCTCGATGACTTTACATCCCGCCAAACGTGACGAGGTGCCGATCGGCTACATAGGCATCATGAGTGGGCTGGCTTGGCCGGTTGCGCCGGTTTGTCCTTGCTCTTAGGCAGTAGACCGCCGCAAGGCTGGCCAGCAGATAGGGCAAAGCCTCTTGACGCGACCGCCCAAAATGGCGAGGATTCTGGCGGGGCCACTGATGCTCCTGCCGCTCACACTGGCCAAGCCCAATCAGACCGCACTACCCCAAGCAAAATCATCGTGAGTATCTCGGTGCCCGATGAACAAGTGAGCTGTTCTTCCTGCGTGGCACCACACGAGGATACCCACATGACTGCCCGTGCCCCGACTTTCGAACATGTTTTTTTCGCCAGACTCAACGCCTACAACGTCCCTTACATCCATTTTGTGGACGCCCCTCAAGCCTTTGAGCCTTACCTGCTGGACATGGCCAAACGCCATGCCCGCTTCCTGGAAATACGCCTGCCAGCAATACCTCATCGCGCCATGCTGGAGAAGGTGGCCATCGCCGTTGGCTTTGCGCATTGGCATGCCTTCCAGCAGACTCTCAAGCACTTTGCGCACGACCATGGTGAGGCTGTCGCTGCCACGCGGGCCGAGCCGTTCTATGCGTTTGAAGGTGCCTTGGCGCTCATGATAACGGTGCCGCCTGACGCGGGACCAAATGAGGCGCAGCGCGCCGGCCTGCTGGACCTGGCTCATCGCCTGGCGGAGACCATTCCGGCGCAAACTGAGATAGTTCTTGATGCGTTGGCGGCTGCTCATGAGCACACGTCATGGGCGGATTTTGTGGCGATCCGGCCGGAGGATAGCGATGAACCGCTGTACACCTTCCAGGCGGACGAGGACGGCGGCCGTTTCGTTTGGTCAGCCGCGTGCGTAGCGCTGGTCAAACAGCTGGACGAACTATTCCAAGGATATGACACCCGCCCACCGGCCGAGCAGAAGCAAGCGCGGTCTTTTGCTCTAAACATGGTCGACAAAAGACCAGACTTTCTGGAAGGTTATTTGGCTTGTGCCAACATCCTGGAATCCGACAAGGAGTTGGCGGCCAGCCGGTACTTTTACGAACAGGGTGTCAAACGTGCGGAAGCGTTGATACCCAAGGGCTTCAAGGGTGAGATTCCCTGGGCCTGTATGGAAAGCCGTTTCTACCACCGGCTGTTGTTCAACCTCATGCGGTGGTTCTGCGAAGACGACCGCACCGATAAGGCCCTGCCGCTGGCGCGTCGGCAACTCCGTCGCAATAAAAACGACAATCTGGGTGTCCGCTACTTGCTCCCGGTACTGCTGGCTGCAGAAGCACAATACCCGGCGGCAGACTTGGCGCTGAAACGCCTTCGGTCTGAGATTGACCAGGGCGATGCCCAGGCCCTGCTGGCTGCCGGCCTGTGCAGGCTCGCTCAGAGCCATCATCTTGTTGCCCTGAAATACTTCTTTCTGGCCTTGTTCCGGTATCCGGGATTGCGCCTGCTGGTCGAGGGGGATTTGACGGCGGACCCTTATGGCGCCGACTGGCGTCGGGGTGGGGTACCGGATATCGAGCTGATGGCGCTGAATCTGCTCATAATGGACAGGCCCTCACCACGCATTGACCAGATTCTGAAGGCAATGCTGGATCACCAGGACGTGCATGCTGCCGAAAAGCGACTGGCGGCCCTGTACGGTGAAATCAAGAAGGATAGAGATAAAGGAATTTCGGTTGCCCTGGCCTTCGGCAATTGGGAAGCCGCAGTGAAACAATGCGCGGAAACGCTGTCCATAAAGCTGTTGATTCACCCGATCCTTACCGAACACGTTGAGGTAAATGAATAGCGCGCTTCGTCGCCATCGTGAATGGTTCGGTAGTTAAAACGGCGCGGCTGGTGGCCGCGCCGCGATTTTTCAGATAGCCCGCCCCGATCTGATCGGGGCGGGCATCACTTCAGTCGTCCTCGGCCTCATCTTTAGCAGGTTCCGCCAGGACCAGGCACTCCGTGGTATGGTTTAGTAAGGCCTCAGATTGTGCGCCTACCTCCAAAGATGCCGGCTGTGCCCCGGTCGGCCCGGCGAGTTTGAAAGCCATTTGTGATCATATAATAGTGGAAAGGACCCAGAGCGATGAAGCGAGCCGGTGTGTATGTAGATGCTAGCAACATCAGCATGAATGGTGGTCGTGGGATGCGTTACGACGTATTACGCGAGCTCGCCTGCAGGGCCGGCGGTGATCCACAGCGTCTGAATGCTTACATGGCCTATGACGCCCAGCGAGCCGGTTCCGATCCAGACTACCGGAACAAAATGCAAAATTACCACGCTGCATTGCGTGATCAGGGCTTCCGCATCACCATTAAAGAGGTCAAGCGGTACCGCGACGACGACGGCGAAGAGTCCAAAAAGTCCAACGTCGATCTGGATATGGCAGTTGACTTGCTCACCGAGAGCGACCGGCTGGACTCCGTGCTGATCGGAACCGGCGATGGAGATTTCGTAAACGTGGTAAAGGCCCTGCAAACCAAGGGTGTCCGGGTTGAGGTACTAGCCTTTGATAATGTGTCGGGCGAGCTGAAAGCTGCGGCGGACCAGTACGTGAATGGCTGGTTGGTGCCCGATCTGGCGCCCTTGGTGGTAAAGCCAGAAAGTGGACTACGTGATGGCGCGCCAAGATGGGGCGAGATCGGGTCCCGTGTGCGAGGCTATTGCTCTTTTTTTGACGGCCAAAAGGGGTTTGGATTTCTTAATTACTACCCAGCCCTACCCGACACACGCATCATTACTCGGGATCTATTGCGGTCAGCCTTTGTGCACGTGAGCCAGATTGATGACATGGAACTGGCCAAGAAATTACCCAGCCGGCAAATTATTCTGGAGTTTGAATTGGCACCATCCCGGAATGGGCAGAAGGAGTTCGAGGCGAAGTCAGTAACGAAGGTTGGCGACTAACAGTACTTCTGCTGAATTCAGTGTGACTAAATTTACGTCCAATAATAGGCTAGCATCGTATTCCCCGGCTAATTTCGCTGGCTAACGTAACTGAGCACGGAGTCAACGCGACCAAGGGCAACCGAGGAATAGACGTCTTTTTTTCTTTCGTGCCACCACTGAGAGTAAAACTTTGCCGCATGTAGGAAATCATGCTCATTGCGACAAAAATCAGCAAACGAGAGTGGCCGTGAGCCTTGGAGAAATTCTTCGTACATGTGGCAGTATATGTCGTCAAACCAAGTTGGTTCGAGAATTTGTAGTAAATCTGCATCGCGCAACACTTTCTGTAACTCAGATTGAGGCTCATGGTTAAACGGGTATTGGGTGACTTGTATACAAACTAAAACGAGCCTTTTGTCCACGCCGCATGCTTGCAGACCATTGGCGCACAATCCATGGCGTTCCATGAATTCGGCAGCAATCACAATGGATCTGGAGACATTCAGTATGTCCGGCTCTCGCACTCCGGCGTGACCCACGTCATGAAATGCTGCGGCAAGCAGAATGGAGTTCAGCTCTACCATTTCTCCAGGACTTAGACTATTCATGGGCTTTCCAAATGTAAACTCCATGCCTTCGTAGCAGTTCACAATGACGCAGAGGCTATGATACCAATCGTGGTAGAGCATTCCTCTGCTGTTCGCCTTGAACGTCGTGTGGATAGCCTCGAATAGCGCGGTTCCGTCTGCGCACGGGAGTCCAAGATGTCGATTAATTATTTGTTGTGCAGAGGCGTGTTTTTTAGCCCGGTGTGCCTCAAGAATGCTTTCGTATTCTTGAAAGGCAAAAAGCTGGAGTATAGTAGTCATTTCGACACCGCTTTCTTCCGGCTGTTGAGCAGTCATGATTGTTCCTGGCCTAGATATAGATGAATATTGCCCCTCTTGGTTTAGTTAGTCCAAAAACGGGCTCCGAGAAATATTTACAATCTCATAATCAACAGCCGTGCCTTTTGACAGGAGACTAACTTCATCACCCACCACCTTGTGCAACAATGCTTCACCAACCGGAGATAGGTATGAGACAACACCCTGAGCGGGGTTGCCATCGCCATAGCCCAATACAGATAAAACCCTCTTTTCGCCGTTCTCGGTCTCCAACTCAATCTGCATGCCTGGCAATACTTCTTCAAAAGCGCTGCCTCTCATGGCCTCTGTGTCTTCTATCAAACAATATGATTCCAGAATACGTTGTATTTCGGCCAGCTTGTTTGGAATCTCATATGTCACTTTAGTCCGCAGCTGCATGAACTCAGGGTTTTCTCTGAGGTCGTTGTCAATGCTGGCCGAGTGCCCCATGGCTCTGGTAGATGCATCTAGGTCGTTAATTAACGTTTGCTTCTGGTGGCGCAATGTCTGAAGACCACGACGCGAGACAAAATATTTGTTCACCATCTCACCTTTTAAGCCAAGGCAAAAGCTTTGCAGCTTTCAAAACGGCGTCGTCAACTGATTGTGAGCTGTTATCGATCACGTGGTAGTCCGAAGAAAATCTGGCAAATTCTTTGAGAAAGCTGTTTCGAACCAGATCGTTGTCAAGCACCATGTCAAGCTCGCTCTTGCCGCGTGCACTGATTCGTGCCTGACGGGTGCCTTCGTTGATGTTCAAGAACAGAGTCATGTCAGGCTTACGGATGCTGTAATGGGGGGTCTCGTATTCCAGATCGACTGCAAGGCCGGCGACCCGGTGAGATACAACTGTATCAATCAGGTAACGCACGCAGTACACGTTATGGGTTTTCAGGTGTCGCTGTATTTGCTCAGACGCGTACACTACGGACGCCAGGTAGAACAGGTAGTGCGCTGCGGGTGACTCTTCTCGCAACTTGCCATCAAACTGAGATCGGCACTCCTCAAATGGCGACGAGGGGGTCTTGAACGAGATGCCAGCAGGGTCAAGCGCGCAAAGCTTGTCACCAATGCTGGATGTGCCGGACCCATCGAGGCCCGTGATTACGACCAGTTTTCCCGTCATTACCTATGCTCCGCCATTGTGGCCCGGGATCACCGGGAAGTTTATCGTGTCACGCAAAGAGAGCTTATCTACGGCGTCTGTTCTTACGAAGAATTGACCACGCGACTGTCCCTGCCTGGTAGCGGTCTGCGAAAGATCCAGCTTTTCGAAAAGGATCGAAGGCACCGTGCGAGACACGTTGCGCTTTCCGATGGCGCTCCGCGCCTGCGGTCCTGCTCCAAGAGGAACGACGGCCAGCCGCCACGCCACACCCTCCTCGGCCAGCTCGCCCGTCACCCCGAAGGCGCGCTCATGGTTCGGAGTAACTGGCAGATCGGCTCGCGAGGCAACGGCTTTATACTCGTGGTAAGCGCGGCCCAAATTGCAGATGTGGCCTGTATCTACTGTGATCTGCTTGTCGAAAAATGCCCGCGCTGGGTAGTCGGCCAGTTTTAGGCAGCGCACGTAGCTGTCCGCCAGAGTTATGACGTGCTCCTGAATGTACCGCGCTGCGACGTCGTCTGTGTCTTCAAGCCGAAGAGCTAGCTGGGTCAATCGCGCTATCAATTCGTCAATGTCGCCCCACGTGCTGGCTTGACCTGCGGTGGCTGCTCGAAGCAGTTCGTTGAGCAGATACCGCTCGCCGTCAATGTAGCCGCCACCGTGGCGCTTTTGGGTGCAGGGATAGAAGTATTTCGAGAACCCGCCATCTTGGTGCCTTGTGGCGTCAGTGGCGAAATACTCGCCGTCTTCATTCTCCAGGCGATGTAACCCGGCCGAACGTATTGACAATGATGCCGGCAGTTGCCGCCCCTCAAGAAGCACGTCGATCAGCGATGGGACATCGAGGGCATCCAGTTCGCGAGGTCTGCCATGAACAAGCCAGCATGACTCCGGAGGCAACGATAGCTCCAAGGCATGGCTCGTCGGCACGCTGATCTGGGCGATTCCGAGCTCGGCGCTTTCTGCCATTTGTAAGATTAAATATGGCCCGGACCTGATCACCAGCCGGTTTTTAAGCCGCTCGACGCGCACTTCGCTAGGTACAACCAGTGGCTTGAAGCGCAGTTCGACACAGGCACCCTTTCTGCCCTTTCGATTGGCGAGGAAGGCGTCGCGATATACGTCAAGCAGGGCAGCAGTGTCGCTTTCAAATTCGGATCGATTCGCGGCACCGACGCGCTCGGCTGCGGCGGTCCACCCGTAAGTATAGGGTGAGAATGATAGCCGCAGGCCTGCCAGGCCGCCCATCAGGAACCGGCTAATTCGCTTGTGCATTTCATAGATGGCGGGGTTCTGGCGGCTGAAGCCAACGGTAGCAATCCGGACAGTCACTCCAAGGTCCTGATACAGCCATTGGATCATGTTGTCGAGGTGGGGATAGCCAGCGGGGTCATTGTCCAGGTAGCAGTAGATGACTCCCGGCCTATCACTGCGTGCGTGCCCGATCAGACCATGGGGGGGCATTACGAAAGTATCTGAATACACGCCATCTTTGTTCAGCGGTTCGCCGGCCACACGCCCGTCGTCTAGAGCCTGTTCCAGCCCGACAGTCTTCAGCGCTGAAATAAGGTTGGCCAAGTCCCGCTTGGGTAGGTTCCACAAGGTAGTGCCGGCGCTCTGACTGCAAAAGCTACAGCGATTCAAGCAACCTACCTGCGTCTGAAAGTGACGAATATGGGGCAGGGCGTCGGCCGGCAACGCCCGAATCTCATTGGCCATTTCGAGTCGGCGACGGCGATCTTCCTCGGACACGTGCTCAATACCCCCCTCACTTTGGAGGGCGGCAACAGGCACTGCTGCTGTTTGCACAGCCTGTACGGGCAGCAGCCGGGGCTGGCTACCTATATGATGATTTAGCGCGGCAAGGTCACCCATGTACATTACCCATCTCTTCTGTTATGCTATTCAGTAGAAGGATACTAGTACGGTCACTATGATGATGTCAAATACGCAGACGACTAACTTTGACGGCTTGCGAAATGGTCAGGTTATAAAACGCAGACTCAACTGGCTTGAGGATCGGCTCTACTGGATAGGCGAGCTAAATCGTGCAGACCTGACTCGCCGTTTCGGTATATCGCCGCAGCAGGCCTCAGCCGACATTGCGATGTATCAGTCACTGGCTCCGCCTAATATTGATTATGACCGCAGCAGGAAACTTTACAAAAAGGGGGAGAAGTTCGCGCCGCTCTTTGAAAAAGACTTGGCAGAGTGGCTGCGAGGAAATGGGGACGAAGAACCTGGTCTGCGAGCTATAAAGATGGTCAGCATTGACCCTGGCAGACGTGGTATCACTCCTCGTTCAGTACAAATTTTGTCATCGGCCTACCATCTGAAAACGCCACTATCTATTCTTTACCATTCAAGAAAGGATGATGAACCAACAAAGCGGATAATTTGCCCGCACACTATAGTTGAGACTAACCTACGCTGGCACGTTCGGTCATGGGATGCAAATCGCAGGCAGTTCGTTGACTTGATTCCATCTCGCATAGTGGAGGCGAGTGTAACTAGCGACGCCGAGTGGGTTTCGGAGGACTCCGATACGGCTTGGAACTCGTTGACTGAAATTGTTCTTGTTCCATCATCAAGATTCTCCGAAAAACAACGACACGCAGTACAGCTGGACTATGGGATGGTCGATGGCCGGATTGTACTGGAAGTACGAGAAGCTCTTGTGTACTACCAGTTGTCTGCTATGCACTTGGTCGAGGCGATACGCGCCCATGAAGGTGATCCAAAGGATCATAATATAGGGATTGCGGTTGGTAATTGGCGAGACCTTCGACGGTTTGTAAGTGAGAATGTTGATGGCCTTAAGTAAAGCTGACTTAGAGCTTTCATTGGGAATACTTTTGGACGATCAGCCGCTGTCCGCAGCAAAGTCATTGGCTCAAGCACCGTCCTCAATCTGGATTGCCTCTGGTCTAGCTAAGGGTGCCGCCATGTACGGCGCAACGCTCACCCAACGATTATGCGGCAGGCCGAGCCGTATGATGACAGCATTGGAATTCTGTCACTCAGATCAATTGTCCTGCCTGCCAGTGTTGGTCACCCTTCGTGGTCGCAATATAGACGCGGTTGATGTGTCGACGTCTATTGTTGCCAGGAATGCCAAAAATGCGCTGGTAGTTACTGGTGACAAGCATGGCGTCGCGTCTACGCTCCTCCGGGAAAGCAGCGTGGATACTTCTTTCATCAATTCAGAGCTGCCGGATGAGGACAAACGGTTTATAAACTTCCGAGGTCTAATATTTTTGTCCGCACTGTGCTATAGGCTTGCCATAGCCGCGTTAACGTCGCCGCCAGAGAGGCTGAGTAGGAGCGCGTTGATGGAGATGTTTCTTAGCACAGAGCTTCGTGCAAGAGCCGTTGTTTCTGAAATATTAGAGATTGAAAACTGGCGTGAGCGCCAGCTAATCATTTTAACCACAGGGCTAGCATCAGACTTAGCGATTACATGGCAGTCAATCTTAGCCGAAGCAGGTGTTTTAACTTCGGCTTGCCGAGATATAAAAGACTATACGCACGGAGACCATGCCGCTGCGGTGCGCGCAGGGAATTGCATGTTTCTGGTGATTTCATATCCAGAGATCAGGAGCATATGCGATATTTTCAGTACCCGCTTCAAAAGCCTCTACCCAGTTTTTACCATAGATCTGCAGACTGACATCATGCACCGATACTGGGACAATTTATTCTTCTGCTACGATGTTGTTGACGGACTTACCAGTGAGTTGGGCTATCCAGGGCAGAGACCGCCCAGGCATCCGGTAGTATGGAGTTGGCGGGGTTGGGGCAGCATTTTGCCAATTAAATGAGTCGTTTTTCAAGTCAACCTAATGCAACCATGACTCCAAGGCGCCGTGGTTGCGTGATATTCAGTGATTTTGTCAAACCATCGACCCCGTCGTGTATCGGACACCTTATAGGTGAGCGTACCAATGGCGCGGCTGGCGGCCGCGCCCGCGATTTTTCAGAGAGCCCGCCCCGAACAGATCGGGGCGGGCATCACCTCAGCCTTCCTCCACCTCTTCGCCTATCGGCTCTGCCGGCGGCACCATCACTGAAGGTAGCCAGCCACTGCCAGACAGCAGACGCTCCGCCTCATTGGCAAGGTCACCTTTCTTGAGGTTGGTTAATTTGCTAACTTCGTTAGGAGCAACCACCGTCACCGCCTCAAGGATTTTGACTTTGGAAACGTGGCTGAAATAACTGGCTGCTGTGGGTGTCCACCACTCGCGCATGTCCAGATTCAAGGCGCGGGCCAGTTCGTCAGCGCGGGGCGAGCGTTCAGCCGTGCTGACTACATCCACCGTCATTGCTGAGCACAGGGCCAACAGATTGACCAGCTCGTCCTGCGACATGGCGATCAAGGCGTCCAACAGACCAACGGATTTTTCCGGCAGCCGCTGCTCCCACTCCTCGCTCATCGCTTCAAGGGCTTTGGCCGCAGGCGTTTCAGGAAGTTCCGGGGCTGACAGGCGGGGTTGATGGGGTATCGTCAACCTGATGCCCACAGGCAGCTTGTTCCATTCAGTCAGTTTTAGCACTTGCGCCACCATGCCGTGCACCACGACAGCCAATGCAACGTGAGGCTGACGCGCCATATTGATCTGCAGGGCAGCCGTGCAATGGGCGGTGAGACGCTGGGTCAGCTTCTCAGACAACGCTCCCTTGGGTTTCTGGTTGTTGCTGCGGCCCGTATCGTTGACGCTGTTATCAATCAGGCTGGCACTGGCGCTCCCCGCTTTGTCGCCCGATGTTGCTGCGGCGTCTCGGCGGATAAGGCCCCGGTGCACTACCAGTTGCCCGCCCTCGCCAATGGAAAGAACCGCGCCGGCAATTGCCATAACTTCCGCGCTATGTGTGTAGAGTGAATCGCGCAGGCTGGCCAGCTCGGCGCTGATTCGCTCGCTTTCCTCGCTCAATGCGTCAGATTCTTCTTCGGGCAGTTCACCCTCGTCATCATCACCATATAAGATGGCGTCAATTTCGCTATCTCGCCGGGTCAGGTCATCAATACGGGCCTGTTCCTGCTCCGTCGCCTCGCGTTTGGTGCGGGTGCCCCGCTGAAAAATATTCAGGTCAGCACGGGTGGCCCTGGGAGCCACGTCCACCCAAGCCCAGCCCTCGGCGGCAACATCCGCCGACAGGGTGGCCAGCTTTTCCTGTGCCAGCCGTTCCAGCAGCTCCGCGTCTTCCAGATAGTTGCCTTGGTTGTCCTCGGCAAACAGGTCGCGGTGGACACTGCCACCAGCTGCTTCATAGACCGCCACAGTCACAAACAACGCCAATGGGTCGATGCCGGCGTCAATCTTTCGCTCGGTCAGGCGCTCCCGCAGCTGGTGAGGTTCGCGCTGGTAGTAGGGCACGTCGTAGAACGCCGCTTCCTGGGCGGCATGGTCGTCGGTCAGTGTCAGGGCCATCAGATGGTCGAGCTTGACCTTGCCGGCCCGGTAGTCGGCCATCAGGCGCGGGGAGATATTGGCCAGCCGCAAGCGGCGGCGGACAACCGTTGGGGTAACGCCAAAGCCAGCGGCCACGTCTTCCACTGACTTGCCGGCATCAATGAGGGCCTGGAAGGCGGCGAACTCGTCAGCCGGGTGCATGTTCTCCCGCTGGACGTTTTCCATGAGACTGGCCAGCATGGCCGAGTCGTTGGGCACCACCATGCACGGTACCGGGTGGTCCTTCGGGATACGCTTGTCTGATGCCAGCAGCTGCAAGGCAGCAAGACGGCGGCCCCCTGCCTCCACATCAAAAAAGCCATCATCTGCCTCCGTGACGACCAGATTTTGCAGCAGGTTGAGTTGGAGAATGCCACCAGCCAGTTCCTCGATGCCGGTCGGGGGGTCTTTGCGGACGTTGCCCGGCGACAGGCGCAGTTTTGACAGGGGAATCAGGCGAATATCGTTAGCCGTCAGTGATGCTGCTTTGGTCTTCGAGGTGGCCCGCGCTTTCTTGCCGAGTGCAACTGCTGCTGTCATTTCCTTCTCCAATAGCTCTATGTCGATGATGTGGTTTGGGGCGCTCCCTCTAGGTTTTGACCTGCTTTCACCGCATGCCGGATTCCTAGATTCTGAGCCCAGGGTGTTGACCTGGTTTGGCTGGCGTAGCGATCCTGCTTGCTCGTTGCCTGCCGTCTTTCCTGAGTTCATCGCCCACGGCAAACCGACTGGTATTGAGGAAGGGACTGCAAAGAGGAAGCACAGGGGGTGGTGCGGCCCGCAGCACCGCGAGGACACGGCCCTGGGCGCTTTGCAGTACCTTCTGGGCCAGTCAAGGTTCGTGGATTAGCGATGTACGAGGGGGACGGGAATCAGGCGGGGCAGAATGATGTGACAGCCAAACGCTGCGCGGCGAGCGCAAAGGCGTGCCAAGGGCTCGCCTTGCTTTTTAGAAGGGGCAGTCCAGCATGGTCGGCCTTATATGGTTTCCCATCCCAAATCTCGGGGATGACGAAACGCATCAGCGATATAGTCTACTTGGCTGCCGGGGACACCGTATTTCTCGAAGTAGGTTTTCCATTCGCGTACGATGGTGCACAGACAGTCAACAATAGCTTTGGCATCCGCATGCGTTAATTTAAAAACCCCGTGTCGGCTCATCGCATTGGTGAGAGTCGCCAGTCTACCCTCTGTGCCAACACCCAGATGCAGGTACCGTTCATGGCTGACGACTGGGTCTGGCACAACGTCATAAAGCTTGGACAAACGCCATCCCTTGGCCGATGCATCAAAGACAAACCCATGGTTGCGTAAATGATCATCAGTATTATTCACCAGGATATTGAAAATCATACGGCCAAAAAGCTCCCTGAGATCCTGGCCGATATTTCCCGCCGCCCCGTAGCGGGCAATCGCCTCTGCAATTTCCTGGTAGCTGGAGAGACGCGACTCCGACTCATGGCGGCAGAGCATTGTCAGTGCGGATAGAAAATGACGGCGAGCGAATCCACCCTCAATCGGCTGACGATCAAATCGTTCCACCAGCAATACTTTCTTGCCGCCGATATCTTCCAGCCTCAGCTCCGGCACATCCAGCCCGGCCTCCTTGGCCAATTTCAGCGTGGCATATTCCACCAGGGGAATATCAAAGCGATCATCTTTCGCGCGAAACTTTGCCAGCCATTCCCGTCCATCGTGGACGATGACGGCCTTGGGTCTGGCGCCGCCCATACTCGGTCCTGCATCAAACAATGCGGCAAGTCTGGCGGGTAACCGCTCCCCCGCCAGTACCTTTTCCGATGCTTCCTGAAGATACCCGAGTTCGATATAGGGAACTGCCCCTCTTGAATGGGGGGGGTCATTGGGCTTGTCACGAAAATCGAGGGCGCCCAGACGGTTGGAGCCGGCATGCTCCAGATACAAGGACGCCGGCAAGGGTCCAGCGCGGTTTAGCTTATTCTCTATGACGCGCCGCCCCCAAAGGTCTGGTGCAGCATCCCGAAAGGCACCGAACTCCGTGAGCCGGCCACCGGGGGTATCGGGAGGAGCAAGGCCTGAAATGCTTTTCCCGGGGACAAGCGCCAACGTCAGTGGATCAATTTCCAGCCTGTCCTTGCGCTCAATGTATCGGCTACCGTACCCGTAGACAGACTGGAGTACTTCTGACCCATTCTCGGTCATTTCCAGACCGCCGCCGGGTACAGCCTCCAGCTGTCCGGGAAGATGGATGAATACCGTGAACTTAGAAGTCATACTTGGCTGGCTCCTTCTTGTTGTTCCTGACTCGTTGAACGGCCTTTTCCTTCCTCAATGCCTCGCCCAGCTGGTCGACATGTGGGGAGGTCGCCTGTGCCAGATGCTGCAACAGGTCAAGCTGATAAAAGGTTTGCAGCCAGAAGCCGAAGGCAACCGACGGGTCTCCAGCCTCAATTTTCTTGTATGTGTTCAGGGAAATCACCGAGCGCTCAGCGGCTTCCGCCATGGTCCAGCCACGGGCTTGGCGGGCGGCGCGTATATTCTGCCCCATGATTTGGGCGGCTTGAGCAGTGCTGTTGTAGACCGAGGCGCTAACAATCCTTTTCATCTGAGTGGCTCTTAAAAAGGCTACTATCAACAGATAATAGCTACTTTAAGAGCCTTTTTCTATTCCCATGGAGACTTTCTGGTAATCACCCATTGACCTGGGATACCTGCGGGGGCAACTAAAACAGTAACGCCAGTTCCGGTCAGAGCTGCCGATGGACAACTCGTCGGCATCCATGGCTGCTCATTTGTACAGTATATCGCATTGTTGCTATCCTCCCCCGTCGGAGGCCCTTGACCATGTTCCGCTTAGCCCTGTTTACCCCTATCGAGCAGCTGGATCGCCTAGCGGCCGCCTTTGCCACCCGCAGGCCCCCGGCCGTCGTACCGCCTTGCTATGACTTCGGTCCTGGCGGCCGCAATGTTGTTGTTTACGAAAGCCGGTTCGGTCGGCTGTGCCGGCAGGAAATGGCGTGGGGACTCGTTCCTGGCCATCTGGACCCCCGTAACATCCCGCGCGTCCCGTGGACCGAGGCGACCATTGATGAGGCAAGGGATGGCCGAGTTCTACGCCATACCTGGCGGGCACAGCGTTGTGTCGTGCCGGTAGACGCAATCTTTGCCTTCGGCGCCGGTGGCCGCTACCCACAGCGGTACTGCGTCCGGCGGGCCGACTCCCAGCCCTTTTTCGTGGCGGCCGTCTGGGATGGCAACGACGACCCTCGGGAACTGGAACGCGGGCGCGAGGTGCCATACCGCGGCTTCTGTCTGTTGACGCGCAAGACCACAGGCTCCATGGCCACAATGTTTCCTGACGTCCCGGTGATACTGTCGGCGGCAGCAATCCATTCGTGGGCAACGCCGGCGATCTGTGAGACAGCTGATATTGAGCGCCTGGCCCTGCCAGATAGCGCGGAACTGGTTGCCTATCCGGTCAACAATGACGCCAAAGGGGTTCAACTGCTGGTAGCCTATACGCCATCACAGCAAAGCACTTCAAGGGCATAGACCGGCAATGTGCAACCTCTACACCCCGGCCAGCGCCGCCGATTTGGCACGCCAATTCGCCGTCGCGGTTTCACCTGAATATCGCCAGAGCCCGATCTCTCCTCGGTCACGGGGTTGGTTCGTGCGGCAAGTTGGGGCCGACCGCCAGCTGGTTGATGGACAGTGGGGCTTGATCCCCTGGTTTGCAAAAAACCCCAAGCTCACATACAGCACCAACAACGCACGCTCGGAAGAACTCGCTGAGAAGGCCAGTTTCAAACAGCCGTGGGCACGGGGTCAGCGCTGCATCATCCCAGCGGCCTCTTTCTTGGAACCCTGCTGGGAGTCTGGCAAAAATGTCTGGTGGTCGTTCGCACGGGCAGATGGGAATGCCTTCGGCCTGGCTGGACTGTGGAGCACTTGGGTAGACCGGGAAAGTGGCGAGATGCACGAAAGCTATACCATGCTGACCATCAATGCTGACACTCACCCGATCATGCGCCGGATGCACAAGCCGGACCCCAAGCTACCGGCTGACCAACAAGACAAGCGCATGGTGGTAGTTCTGGAACCTGCCGACTGGAATACGTGGCTACAAGCGCCCATACCTCAAGCCAGCGCACTGCTGCAGATGGCGGATGCAAAGCTCTTTGCTGCTGGACCAGACCCTGAAAGAAAGTCCGGCCGCCAAGAAGGATCGGCAAGCCTATTTTAACCTGACAGGGGCAGGTAAAAGGCGGAGCCAAATGTGGTCAAGGGTGGTGGGATTTTAGATGTGCAGCACGCCCAACAGATCCAGGCAGATGACCACAGCACCTGCCACGATGGCGGTGATGATGGTGCCGACAACAACATGCACAAGGTCTGTAATGCTGGGGATCGACGACAGTAGAAATGCCCAGCTTGCATACATTAAAAGTACGGCCTGCCAGGAGGTTGGCACCAAGCCGCAGGCCAAGGAAGCAAGGTACAGGGCCACCGGTAAAAGCAGCAGCGGGGCCAAGCCAATGGGTGCCTTGTTCCACCAGGTAAGGCGAGCAAACGCTACCCGGCCCAGACTCAGCTTTCCAGCAGCTGTCCGCTCCGGACGGATTGAAAACAAGGTGGGTCGCGCACCCAGCAGCAGGCCAAATAAATAGTGAGAAGCTTCGTGGAGAGCCGTCCCTGGCAGCCTCGCAACAACATAAATCCAGGTGATCTTTCGAAGTAAGGCGAGCAAAATGCCGATCAGTGCGAAGACAACGATGTGGCCAGCTATGACTCCCGCGAAAAGCTGCCAGAAGGTGATCGAAGACATTGGCGGGGCTCTGACCACGTTTGCAGCGAGGTCACGGGATTTTCACTGAAAAGTAGGAGGCTTCCATTCTTGCTTGGCGTATCTAGAGAAACGTAAAGACGCGGTGTATAACAATTACAAAATCCGTGACGAAGAAATGCCTTCGCGAAGGAGCATAGAATGCTTGAGGTTTTGGATCCCCGCCAACTTGTCCGAATAGAAGCAGTCCATCGTGGGTTCTTGTATCAGCATTTGTATGTTGCCGGCTGCCTCATGCTAGCCGGACCGAACGAGGTATTGCGGGTAACGGTTGAAGGCGACGAAGATATACAGCTGGATCGAGTCGGAGAAAAAATCTACATACAGGTAAAGACTCGCGAAAATCCGCTGCAACCGAATGAAATTGACAATGCATTAGAAAATTTCAGCCGACTCCGGCTGGCGCACGCACAAGAATTGAGAAGCGGCCACGCTCACTTCATCATAGTTACCAACGCGGCTCTTTCTCCTCTCCTGTCACGCATATATGCTGATGAGGCCTGGCCTAAGGACGTCGCCATCTTATATCCGAAGATAGACGAGGCACGCCCACCATTTCTTCCTTTTCCATGGCCAGATGTAGTCGCTGGAGTAAATTGGTGCGTTGAAAAAGCTCAAAGCCTGCCGCTGCTAATGATTTCCCCGGAGGCGCTTGTATGGAAGCTGGCGTCACAGGCTGCATTCGCAGGAATGGGTGGAGTATCAGATCATACCTTCTTGGTCGAAGACCTGTCGAAACTGTTTGAGCAACTCGCTATTCAGCTACAGAGGTTTCCCGCCGTACCAGCTCCATATAGACCTTTGGAAAATGAACCTCAGTTGATGAGTGAAAACCGAATACGCGTGATTAGCGGATTTTCGGGAGCGGGTAAGACTGCATGGGCGAGTCAATCAGCAGCCATCCTGCCAGGTCTTGGCGCTTATTATGATGCAGCTGATGTTCCCGGCCCTGCCATAGCCTCTGGCCTAGTTCGAGAGCTGGGCGCGCAATGGGCCAGCAAGGAAGGGGGTGACTTGCTCCGCATTTTAATGCCTGGCGCGAGCGGGAGTGAGGCGCTACGTGGCTTGGATCACTATTTAGCAACGCAAGGTGCGCCAGCAATAGTAGTATTAGACAACTCCCATCGCATTCCGTGCGCTGACTTACGCCTTCTGGTGGAGTCAACACGGCACATTGGCTTTGTACTTCTGGCCCAGCCAGCCCCCTCTATATTGGAGCTCACCACCATTCTCGGTATTCAGCCGGAGATTCTTGAGGGTTGGGCACTAGATGAGATCGCACAGGAGGTCGAAAGTCAGAATGCAACCGCAACAATTCCAGAGTTGAACAGGCTTAGATCCTTGACTGGTGGACTGCCACTATTTGTTAAATCGGCCGTGCAGCTCTCCGCAATGCAGTATGGCGGAAGTGTGGCAACAATGTGTGATGACGTGCTTCGCCAGGCACACCTAACGCAAACAGCCCAAGAGCTTGTTCTGTCCAGGCTCTTCGAGGCGTTTTTGCCGGAAACGCGTAAAATCGTCGCAGTACTAAGTTTACCCGATGTCCCCTTCAGTCGAGCAGAGGTAGAAGTGCTGTGCAGCGACATAATTGAAGCGAATGGCGGGATAATATCGGGCGCGCTTCGCCAACTGTCGAATCTGGGGGCATTACGAGTCTATGGGGATAGGCGTCTACAAATTCATGATGCCTTGCGTCTTGTTGGACAACAGCATTTCGCAGCGATGGGCGAGGAGGCCAGATTAGATGTTTGGAGAGCAATACACAATATTGTCCTCGAGTCGTTCATCGAGCATCGAGAGCACTCTCGATTTCCTCTATATATTAAGGCATTGATTGAGCTAGCTGATGTTGAGCCGCTGGTCGACTTGGGGTCTGAAGAGTGGTTCCATGAGCTAGGGGTGGCTACAACAATTCTTGCCGCCCTTGAGCAAGCAGCGAATGATGAGTCGCTGAATCCCCAATCACGCTTTTATGCACTTGACGGCATTGTGTTGGCGAAAATGAAAGCCTCCGACACGACAAACGTCGGCCGCTATTTGGTTGAAATGCAGCGCCTTGTAGACGACCATGCGCTTGGCAATCGCTCAAAGCTCACAGTTCAACTTAAGAAAATGGTGTATGACGCATCAATGGGGCGTGAAGGCGCAGCCTTGGAGGCGCTGCAATTCATTGACGGAAATTTGGCGATGGAGCCGTCGCACGCGCGAATTGCCATATATATGGCTGCCTTCACTCTCCACGAGCTAAAGCACCATGACTTGGTCAAAACGATATTAGAGGGATTGATCGAGCAGTATTTCGACGCGCTAGGTATTCAGCCGCTAGATCTTATAGGGGCAAGCGGTGCAAAAATTGCGCAGCTTTTGCCAAGCCGCCCAGAGGCTCAGGATGACACGAAACACTTAGCAGATTGCTTAGATTTCTGGGCAAAAACACTGGATAAATTGGGTGCGAATCCTGGCTTGTCTCGAGTTCATGCTTTAAAACTATATTCAGTAGCAAATGCCTTAGAATCGGTTATCCGAGTCGGCCAAGACCTGGCCGACGAATTCATTGGACGCGGCGACGCTATTGGCGCTAGGCAAGTAATGGAACAGCATATGCTCCCAATAGTTAAAGGGCACGGACTGTTGCATAGAGCATTTGATGTGCGTAGCCAATATGCTGTCATATTGGCGTACTGCGGAGATCATGAAGCTGCTCAAGCGGAGATTTCCCGGCTGGAGTTTTACGCGCCAGGACTTGATGCTCCTCAGCGACAGACTTTTGAAAATCAAAAGCTTTTAGTGACACAACTTCAAATGTCCTCCTTGAGCACTCAAACAGCAGCATTAGCTCAAGTGCGGGCTCAGTTTGGGAAGGTTGGGAGGAATGAATTGTGTCCTTGTGGGTCGGGAAAAAAGTTCAAGCGATGTCACGGGGTATGATGTCAGAGAGCTGAGGTGAATTTCTTCGCATGAATCTGATCAGAGCCATGCCATTGTTCGGGGGTGTTTACAGTTTTGTGTAAACGGTCAATAGGCAGCATGCTGCCCTCCCCATGGAGTCGCTATGACCATATCAAAACGCACCAAACGAGCCAAGCCCGATCCTGAGTTGGTGAAGCTGGCCGACAGCCTGCTCGCCAACGAGGGTGCCCGTGAGGTGGCGGAGCGTGCGCTCGCAGCGGTGGATGCGCTGAAGGTGCCCCACAGCCATTCGACAGCAGGCGGGCACGTCACCATCAGCATCGGCCTCGCTACACTGGTGCCCGAGGCCAGCAGCAACGCCACCCACCTGCTCGATGCCGCCGACACGGCGCTCTATGCCGCCAAGCAGCACTTATAGTAAAAGATGATCACTCCAGCACCACACACGGCCGGTGTGTTCACGATCACCGGATTCGCTGTTCACGTTCGCCGGAATACGCAGCAATTTCTTCAATCGCGTGAAATCGATTCCATCGAGCAGCAGCGATAATTCCAGTGCTGATATTTCGAGTGAGGTGGCATCGGTACGCAGCCACTGGCTGAGCGAGCCTTTGTCCAGGCTGTGGGTGCGGCAATATTCGGCCTGTGACACGCCCGAGACTTGGTGGGCCTCAACATGCCGCTGCCACCAGGCGCGGGTCTCTGCCGGTGAACGACGGTGTTTTTTTGAAGGGTTTTTCATGGGGCCTCCATCGGGCTGTAGGATGGGGGCGATTTAAGCAGTTTCAGGGATTTTGGCTAGGACGCGGATTTTCGGACGCACACCCAGAAGTACATCCTTTACCCCGCAATAAGCAAACGTATGTCCGACGCCAGTTGACGATGCCGTGCCGCCGATGAAGGCTCCGACGCCAAATGGCCAGCGACCATTCTTAGCTTCTCAGTTATTGCCTCCTGGTCAGCGGCCAAGCCCTCCAGAGCCGCTGCCGCCGCCGAGTATTCTCCAGCCCCTGACGGCTCAAGCGCGCGCAGCCGGGCTGCAATGCCGGCATGATCAATCATGGTCAATGGCTCCCTGGCTGGCGGTGTGTGAACATATATTGTACGCAGTACACTGCATTGATTGGATAAAGCTAATGATGGTGAAAGCGCTCCGTCTGGTCGATGAGTTTTTACGTGCCTTCTCGCTGTGCTCTGATCGCCAGCTTCAAGCGTTTGGTTGCAGCATCTATGGCCTTCTCCAGCTGCTCAACAGCCTCCTTTTGAAGCGCCCCATCCACACAATCCTGGTGAGCAGTAACGAATCGTCCAAGCGCCAAGGCCACCACTTCCGGCAAATCCATCGAGACGTTGATCTGCGCATTAGAAGATGGGGCCACTTCGCTATCGTAGACCCGCTGTATTACAGCCACGGCCAGGCCAATTCGCTGACGAGTCACACCGAACATTTTACCAGCCTCGGTTGTTGTCATCCCGTTAACCAAGACTGCACCGGCCATTTGACGTGCTTGCTCGCCCATTCTTGTTCCGTTGGCCAATCGGTCAAAATCAACTTGGGATAGACTATTCAGCTTCACAACGTAACCCCATCTAAAAGCACAGCTCGCGGCTCAATATTTCGGGGATCATCGAGTGTATTCGCGGATACAAAGCAGAGTCCATGCTCACAACTCTTCGAGAGAGCCGATTTTTCCCAAGGGCTTATCACCGACATCAGGCAAAATCGAATACAGCGATAAGGCCCCAAACCAGTAAGGGAATTATATCGCCTGCGCTATTGCGTCGCAATAGAACTATGGATTTATACCGCTCACACGAAACCAGATTTTTGATGAATATTTTTCGGGCCAAGCCCCCGCCCTTTAACAGCAGACTTAAATGCTGCGCCTGGTACGAAGCGTGGTCTAATAGTTGGTGGAATCTCGATGGGAGAGCCCGACCGAGGATTACGTCCAATCCGTTTTGCCATCTCTGTACGCTCGAATGTGCCAAAACCAGCCAAACGCACTTGCTCACCGCCCGCAACGGCAGTCTGAATGTGATCAATCATTGCATCGAGCATACGGTTGACTGCGGCCTTCGACACCTCAGTCTGCCCAGCAATCGCCTCAACAAGCTCCTGACGGTTCATCTCTACTCCTTTGCATCATTGTGAATTTTTCTGGCTCACCAGTTACATGCCCCTGAACAGCTTCAGCGCAAGCTGCCCATAGTCCCTGATAATCGATTCGATTTGCTGAGAATTGGCCGGGTCAATGTCGTCTCGGAGAACCATCAGCTTGGCCCGTTCTTCTTCCGCTTGGGCCAGAACGCCTTGATCTGCATCATCCCTCGACGCTTCCTCAGCAATTACTGCCATCTGGTGAGCCAATACAGCGCCAATGCAGTCCCTGGCAATCTCAAAGCGCAAATACATCCTTGAAAATAATTCCGCGCCCATAAAATCATACACTCCTGAAAACTGGGCACGATTCCCCTTTTTGACTCGACGTAGACGAGGAACCCGTGCCCATATCCATCATCTGGCGAGCTGTTCCCGCCCTGCCCTCTGATCCTCGCGTCCCGGTTCCTGAACGTGGTTCTTGGGCTCGCCCTGTTGAATAGCCACTCGCTCACCCTGCTGAACGTCCTTATCGAGGCTCTCCTTCTCGTACCGGATTCCAACTACGGGTGACGTTTGGACCAAAACATGATGCTCGGTTTCAGCCACAACCTCGCCTTTATGGGTGCCCGCCACGTCTTGTCCATCCCGAACGACCAGCCCACGGTCTTTCCCGGCCTGGTCGATCTCTTTCCGAGACGCTTCAATGCCTACGTTTTCATCTGCCATGATTACTACTCTCCTGCTCCCAACTTAAAATACGTGTGTCTCCTCCCCTCACGAATGAGGGTGGAACTCCCGCTCTCGTTCCATGTCACGCCCGCCTCGGCTTCGATCCAGTTCTAAGGCCTGGTCGTAGACATGACTCCTTTCAGGGCTATGCAGTATCGCTACCCGCTCACCCTGATATACCTCTCTGTCCAGGTTCTCCCGCTCGTAGCGGATCGCCATCATGTCGCCAACCTGAAGCATCGCGTGGTGTGAGGACACGCCAATAATTTGGCCACCTTGTTGACCGCCCACGTCGCCGGCATCCCTCACCAAGAGGCCTCTGAACTTTGCACTGTGGTCGATGGCCAAGGCTGACTCTTCTCGGGTCACTGCGCCCCTGCCAACAATGAATCCTTCATGCAAGGTTTGAGAAAGTTCTTTACGAACCTGAAGCGCGCCAAGGTCCTTGTTGTTGCCCTCCACCATAAGCTTCAGCGCCCCGTCCAACTCAGGGTGCTGCTCCAGCGCATGCAGGGGCTTCATGCGGTCGAATGCAAGGGCGCGCTCGACAACCGCAATCTGGTAAAAGACCTCCCGAATAGGCGCCGGGTTCCCATGGGCACTCAGCTTTGCAGCCTCATTCCATCGCTCCTTGTCCACTCGCATGAAGTCCAGATCATGGCCAGATACCTTGGCCAGCTCACGCATATATTCCCGTGTGGTCCGGCCGTTGCCCTCACGAAACGGATGCATCCCGTTTACCACGGAATAGACATCGCCCAGCATTTGGCCAATTTCAGCTCTACTCTGTCCTCGCCCATAGTTGGCATCGCGCACAATGTCATGCGCGGTTTTGCCGTACTTGGCAATATCTTCTGTGTACGCAAAAACGGTTCGATCCGTGCCCTTCCCTTTTGCCATATCAACGGTTCGGAGTTCGCCAGCCCATGTATAGACATCCTTGAAAAGCTGTCGATGGATTGCCTGCATATGGTCCAGGTCAAAATCCCCCTGAACTGGCTTATGCCTCATTTCTAGCATTGCAATTTTTGACGCGCGCGCCTCAAACTCTGAGGCCTTGTCAGGATCTGTGATATTTTGCTTATTCCGTAATACTTTTGTGCCAGGATATAAGTAGTCCCCCCATCCACTCATAGCCTAGGCATCTCGCCGAAACTCGGAAAGCAACAATGACCTTGCCTCCTCCAACGTGATTTCGCCGCTTGCGAGCTTTTCCTGAACCAGCAATTCAGTTTGAGATGGCTCTATGCCCTCCAAGGCCCAGGATGCATTCGCCTGCGCGATGTCGCGCCGGAGACGCTCAAGAGGCGAGGCCGCTGGAGGTGAAACCTCTCCCGTGAAATAGTCTTTGAAATCCATATTTGTTTTACTCATTTTGTTGGTCCCTGTGTCGGAACAATGGGCATAAGCCATGCCTCAGCGGTAAGGCGTACTCTCCTGCCATAGCCGCTGCCAGTACGTAATATATTGCTGGGCGATACCGTGGTGATGCCACACAACCAGCACGTTCTCGCTGTTCCTTGAAATGGCTGATTCGGTATAGTTCAGTGAGCCAGTTTCAACCGTTTCTCCGTCCACCACCATTACCTTTGAATGTTGGATATTGTACCTGTCGTCTATGCGCACCGGGATGCCGGCGCCTACCAAGGCCGAGGCTACGGAGCTGCGCTGGTCACGCTGGGACTTGTCCATTACCACCAGCACGTCAACCCCGTCCCGCTCTTTCTGAATCAAGGCCCGAGCAATTGGCTTGCTCGTAAATTCGTAAGACGCCACGCGAATAGAGGTTCTAGCAGACGAAATTACCGACATCACAAGCTGAAGAGCACCACCATCCGGAGACGTGCCCATCTGAACCCAGGTGCCGTTCGATGGTGGAGGTCTAACACCATTGAAAGCCTGGTCGTGAGAGTCCGTCTGCACACCCCCGCTCAGGCTTCCAATTTTTGCCTTCATCCAGTCCAGAACAGACGGGTCGGCCGATGCACATGGGGCCACAACAACAAATGCAGTAAACAGACCTGCACAGAGAAGTTTCTTGCTCAAATCCATTTTTCAGCTTTCTCGACAGCGAGTTACATGGCCACAGGTATTGCACTTATTACCGATGCTCTTTCTAGGAATTTTACGGTCCTCAATTATACCGATGCCGCGCTCAATAATCTGCTCACACTTTCGATCATCGTAGAGATCGACGCGCAATGTTTTGCGCTCTTTCATCTTTCTACTATTTATTACCACGTAGCCGAATCCCGCAGTGTTCCGGCCAGATATTCTTAGCAGCCACGCCTGAAGCGACAGTTGCGCAATATCGGTGTTATACACGCTGAAGTTATCTCTGTTTTTATATTCTAACGGTACATGGCCAAACTCAGGCGAGAAAAAGACCTGATCAGGACGGCCAGCCAATGGGTACGGTGAGCTTACGAAGATATTTTTCTCGATATTGACAAGTTGCAGACCTTTTAACTCATCAGGCATCCATTGCTGAGAGAAGCCTGGCCAAATAATCGCCAACCATATCCCGGCCGCAATCAGGCAGAAGAGCAACAAATAGATGGCCAGACTCATACCTTAGCCCTCAGGGCCGGTATCAGACGATCCAGAAGACCTTTTACCAGCCTGGTGGCCAGCGTACTCCGGCCAAGCATTCTTACGAGTGCTGGCGATACCACGTAATAGATGGCAATCGCCAGCCGCCCTGTAGGCGTGGTTCGCAGAACCTGATCACGCCATAGCCTGAGAGCCAGGGTTTCGATGCCCGAGTCCCCATAGATGTACGTCGCCACATAACACCTGCGGTCCGCCATAACCTGCCGGGCATGCCCCTCCCCCTGGAACCGATAATGCTCAACGGTGCCTGCCCATGCTTTCGCCTTCACGGAAAGAGGTTTGGCTTCGCCGTAGGTATGGTCGAACACAGCCTTCTGTTCACAGTAGATCGTGCCAACAATCTCTGTAATGGTGTAATGTTTCTGCGTCATCTCATGGCCCTTCTAAGTTAATCGTAATTCCAAATAGTCAGGAGGCAATGTCAATGCTCCGTCTCGTGCCGGCAGGCTCCACATTCTATATAGGTTGGGATTGACCGGTAGGGGCTGGAATCTGTTCCCTCAACCGAGGGCGTCGTAACCGGGGGCTTTGTGGCGCAGCCCGTAAGCACAATGGCAAGAAGGGGCAAAATGAGGAATATTCTGTTCATTGCGGGATTGTTCCAATAAGGGGTTGATATGAGGTAGCACCAGATTGCAAACTACACACGCCATTCCACCGGCAGGAATGGCGGCGGCAGTTGCAGCAAATAGATGGCCATAAAGATCCCCTTTGACGGGGCTAAAAATGGGGGTCGGACTCCCCAATCCAGGCGTTATGGAGGACACCAGCATGTTTCGGGTAATGAGGCCAGTTATCTTCGGATTTCTCCCAATCCTGGCTATGATCGTGTGGGCTGAAAGCTTTGCTGAGTTTGTTAGCATATGCATAGTCTCAAGCCCCTACTGGCTGGCTTGGTGGCTCAGTGACGGCTTTGCCAGCGTCCATTTCGGAAGCACACCCCCGCGAAACATTAACTTCATGACGGACTCCTCCGACCCCAGCCTGTTCATACTTGGCCCCCTTCATGAGCACCGTCGTGACAGGCACCGTTGACTGACAGTTGGAACCGGGATCACTGTTCGATATCTGGTACAACCTCTGTTCGCTCCGCAGCTGTGGGCGGCTTTCCATCGACCTCTCCACCATGACCAGTGACGAAATGAAGCACGCCGCTGACGGTGCTGCTTAAATCGTTTTCCTCTGAGTCCTCAACCATTGCCATCGGGCCGGGGCTGCCCTTGCCTACCAGCTTGTCAGGGCTGGCCCACACTTTCACATGGTCCTTAAGGGGAGCTGACTTTTGGGCAATGCTGTCCTTCTGATGCGGGTCCAGCGCATGGCTAACTGCGCCCTTGGCTTCGCCAACCACCACAGGTGTTTTGGTATCGACTTGAACAGGCTCGGTACTCCCTGCGCCAACTTGTCTGACATGCGTCTGATTCGCACCCTTAATGTTATGGCCCACATGGGCGCCATCCAATTTGTGCTGAGCGTCAACGGCAGCTGGCGTTGCCGGCAGCTGCTTGCCGCCAGGCAGGCTGGTGTTTAGCTGCGATGCGGACTGCAGCATGCCCTTCTTGTCCAGATATTCGCGAGCCATTGCCTCTTGCCGAGCCGGGCCCTGGTTGTAGAAGCGGATCTGGCTCATCCCATTGTCAGCCGCGATCTGCTTAACAACCTCTGGATCACTGAGGACATCTCTGCTGTCTTCAACGGAGTACGTGCTCCCCTGTCGGGAGGAGGCGCTAACGCCCTCATCAGCAGTGACTTTGGCATCTCTGGAATTGACGTTACTGGTTGAATTTGACAGGGTGGCATCAAAGCCCGTGCGGGTGGACTGCCCAGATTGCTCTCCAGAACTTCCGCTGGTTGTCACACTGCCACTGTCGGTATATGAATGGCCGTCAGTGCCCGTTTCCGTGGTGCTGGCACTGACGCTGTGGGTATCCCCCTTGCTCTGTTCTGCGTTGTAAAATTTGCTGGACTGGAATCCGAGATCAGCGCCACCTCGCCCACCGCCGCCATTGGCGCCTGCCCCGGTATTGAACTTGCCTTTTGCCTTCGCAATCTGAGCTGGGGAAGCACCGGCAGCACGCATGCTACTTTCAATCTTGCTCCACTGGCTCGACGCTCCACCTGCGGCACTTGGAGCCCCACCTCCCCCCCCAACGCTAAGTCCAGCCTGCGCACTATCATAGGCCCCAGCTGAATTCCGGAAGTCAGAAGTGCTGGAGTCATCCGTACCTGCAGCTTGGGCATTCTGTACTGACGAACTGTGTTGCCCCTCCGAGGTCGAGGAAACCTGAGTGCCAGTCTGCTGATTTGTACCCCTGGTCCTGTCTGAAGAAACCAGCGTGCTCCCTGTGGCGCTGTTCACCCCGCTGCTAGATACTTCGCTGCCACTACTCGCATTAGTACCCCTGTGAGCTTCCGTCGTCTGGCCAGACTCCGTGCGCTGACCGACATTGAACCGGGCCAGCATGTCGTTGTGCATCTGCGACAAGGCAACAGTTCCATTACTGCCAACGTGCAGCACACTCCCATCTGCCCTTTCAATCCTGGCGCCACCTCCAGCCAGATCGATGGTACTGTCGTATTTGTTCATCGACGTAGAGTTGACGGTATCGTTGTTAAGACTGGCGTTCCCGGTGGTGATGTTGCCAGCGCCCCAAGAGGAGCCGGCGGCCGCGCCCGCCGAGGTAAAGCCGGTGATGGCCCGATCAGCGACGGACATAAACCCGCCCTGCCCCATCTTGATAATCCCGGCTGCCATAAATGGCACCAAGACGACCATGTAGCCAATGACGCTTTGCTCGTCCACAAGGGTGGAACTGAATACGCCGGATAGCTGGAACGGAACCCCACCGGCCAGGCTGAGCGCGTTGGCCTTGTGTTGCAGATACATCAAAGAAAGGTGGTTGATGATGGCGAACAAGACGGGCCAAAGGCCCAGCCACGCCAGCGACATCATGTAGCCGCCCAGAATCTTCTTTGCCCCTTCCGTCGTTGACGTCACCATAAGAATGATGATTATCGGGAACAGCGCGTAAAGAATCGCCTCAATCCAGTTCCGCAGATGAGGCAACGTCTCCTGCCCGAGCAGAGCCATAATGTTGTTCGACGTATTTCCTTGCACTGCGGCCTGAGCCTCACCCGCAAGTGCATTCACCTCGGCTACCTGCGACGGATCATTCAGCATGGCAGGCAAGCTCGACCCCGCTTGCGCCCACATATTGTTGAACATGGCCTGGTTAATGGCGTCTGACGCCTGCTGCGAACTATGCAGCACCCAGCTGCTGGACGCTCCAATAGCATTGACGTACAGATTGGCTGCCATTGCATCCGTGGTGGCCAACGGGAACATCTGGTGGCCGTAATAATTCTGAGCAGCCGTAACACCTGCATCCACCTTCGTTTTCAATACTCCGCCGACATTCTGGCAGGTATCCATAATAGGCGTGGCCGTGAGCGTATTGTAGCTGGTGAACCGTGCAGGACTGCTATTGGTAAATATGGTGTTAAAGACCCCAGTACCCATCTCAATGGTCTGGGTGCTGACAACGCCGTCCTGAATGTCATAGAGCGTACAGTTTTTGAAAAACTGCAACAGGTCGGCCCTCAAGCCAGGGTCCTGGATTTGCGACTGCCCGACTTCCTTCAAGATGCGGTGCCCAAAGCCCACATCACCCTGCTCCACACCCAACTCGCTAGGCAGGCCAAACGCCGTTTCGTATTCCTCCGTGATGTAGCTGAAGGTTAAATTTACCGTCTCCCCAACGATGGCCATGGCAAAAGGGACATTGCCCACCACCATAGTCGGCTGCATGCCGGTGGTGTCAGTAATGGTAACCGTCGCTATGGGCAGATTCAGGATCGTAACAAACGCCAGAGCCTGAAAGAACCAAGTAAACATCTCCAGCTGCTTGCCATTGACGTAGCCGAACATGCCAATACCGAGCGCGAAGGTGAAAATCATCTTCAGTAGGCCACTAAAGCCGTCGCCCTGCATCATTGCGGATACGGCATTAAAGACCGTGTAAAGGGTCTCAACATTCCAATAGGTGTCTATCTGGACTGCGATCATGAAACCAATCCCTGGTTAATGTAGACTGCGCCCAAACGCAAGAGAGTTCGTCAAGATCTGTGACATATTGCTTTGCAGCGCCCTTTCCATGAACTGGACTTGCTCCACCATGTTGCCCGTGGCCTCAGTCTGGGCGTATGCAGATTGCACCTGTGCCCTTGCCTCCAGTTCCACTTTGTCCGCAGCCTTGAAAGCATTTGAAATGCCGTCGCCAATCGACGGCGAGCTGGCCGCAGACTGATATTGAGCCAACGACTGCCGCAGATCGTCCACTGCTCCCCGGATATAGACCTCAGCGTATTTCGCCGCAATAAGATCCTCGTAGCGTTCGATCAAGGACTCCGTGATGGCTGTATTCCCCATGGATGTACCTATCGAAAGCAGCTTGTAAATGGGGATGTCGGTGATATTTACGAAACCAATCACGTCCTTAATATCTGAATACGGCTGGCGGTTGGCGATGTTCTGCACAATCACATTGATCTTGGTATCCACCATGTTCCTGAAGCTGGGAAATGAGCCCAGGGAGGTAATGGGCACTATCGTCGGGTGTAAACAACCTTCAGGATCAGAGGGGTTGTCACACTGGTAAACATTGAAATTCAGTGTTGCGGTATCATTCTGCGGGCCGACAAACTGGTCCAGTGTGATGCCCAGCCCCGGCAAACTGGAAGGCGCAGTAGAAGACCCGTCGGTTGGATAGATCGTTGTCCCAATCATGGACATGATGATCATGCGGTAATTGTCGTCGATACCATTCATCTTCTTCAGTGCCTTCCACACCACATTCCCCATTGGGATGTCATCAATGGCGCTGGGGTTTGAACTGGCCACACTGTTGAGGGTGGAATTGGTATTGGCCGAGCTGCTGCCTACCTGCTGCCAGGCATCTGCGACATCTTGGAAGTAGCCACTCTGGGTTCCATAATTCTTGGCGGCGTTGGTTCTGTCCGCCTCCCAGGTCGCCGGCACCGAGGCGTTGACGATCCCTTCCGCTGCCGCACAGGAATCAAGGGAGGCACGGTTGATTGCTTGTGCAGTGGCATTCAGCGCCTGCATCACGTTATCGCAGGTAGGGCACAAGTTCTGTACGGCAATCTTGAAGCCGTATCCAAGCATCCCGGAGCCGATGTTTCTCAGCATTCGGACAAAGTTGTCCTTGTTGATATAGGACAGACTACCCGTATAAATGTCGATGCCACCGCAACCCGCTGAAAACGACGGTGGGGTGACATTGACCAGGTTGTAAGTACGCTGGGGCGCCCGCATGAACAGACTACCGCCTGTATAAAGGTTCATGGTCTGACCCTGCAAAGCGGCCGGGTTAGTCACATTGCCCTGCGCTCCCACCGCGTTGAACAAGTCTTGCATCGACATGGCAAACGCCTGATTGGTAATTGCCACCAACACCACGAAGGCCACCATCTTGTTAATTGGCATATTCTCGTCCCTCAAAAATTGTCGCCCGGCTTTGTTGCCGTGAGCACAAATATGCGGTTGATCACCTCATCCATGGCCATGCCACCAAAGCCAATTGGAGCGTGGTCGCCCGTGTCCTTAGAGCCAATAAATAGCGCCGGAACCTCTTGAATACCCCAATTGGCCGCCTGAGCCCGGCCATCTGAGAATTGAGCAAACTCCGGCAGCAATGGCTTGCCATCTATGGATATGCCCAGTACCTCCATACCGTACTTGGAGGCAATCTGTTTCATGATGGGGGCCATCGCATGACAGTAAGGGCAGTCCGACCGGAAGAAGAAAATCAGGCCATGATGCTTGGCCAACTCCCTGAGTTGCTGATCTTGAGCCGCTGACACCTGCTCATTGTGAATGGCAGACGCGTAACTGTTGGATGGACTCCGTTGCGCATAGTCATATTCCGGGTGCTGCCACAGCATTCGTTGCCAGGAGTCGGCGAAAGTTGACGAGACATCCTGCATCCGCTGATGCAGCTCGATATAACTGCGCATGGCGGCTTCATCATTGGGGTTCATGATTGCCAGGTCTTCCCGGCGCTTGAGCTCTGCCCGCATTTGAGCCGCAGTGTGAATGTCCTCGTCTGACAGCGGGGCTTGTGGCTCCGTGGCAGCAGGACTGACTGGGACGGCGGGAGCTGCCGGTGCTGGTAGTGGCGCTGGCGGCTCTTCGCAATACCAGTTCATTTTGGCGGCATCACAGGACCATACCGACTGATAGTCCAGGCTTTGTGCGTCGGCAGACGCCATCCTGGCCCACAGTGTCACGGCAACCATCAATAGTAACCGGCGCTTCATATTTGCTCCGCCGGATTCGGAATATCGCCGTTCAGGCAATAGTTGATAGTCATATTGAGATGCACCTCGGTATTGCCTTTTGGCGTGGCAACTCCCTCCTGAGTAAATCTGAGGCCAATGCGCTTGCACCCCTCCTCCTTGAATGACCCAATGACCCTGGCCTCGACCAGCAGCAAGCCTTTGGTGGAGAACTGGCTTGAAAATGCATCTGCGATTTCGCCACCCATGACGCCAGACACGGAGTCCTGCCTGATAGCATCCTCCAGAAGCGCCTTGGCGTCGGTATACGCGCCATCTGCGTGGCTTTCGCCTGCAATGACAAGCAGGCAGATCACCATGAGAGTATTTAATGATTTCATATTCACTGACCGTAGTAATTCTTGACCTGCTGCTGGACAGACTGTTGAACCTGCTGGGTCATTGCACCAGTGTCTTGTTTCGGCGGCACAATCGTTGCGGTGAACTCGCTAAAGTCCATCTTGCTAAAATCCAGAGACTGCATCTGCGCTTGTGAGAAGCCGCCGCATTGGCTCAATGGCAGCCCTAGCTGGGCCCTACCCTGCTGGTTTATAATCTTTCCCAGAATGGAGTTGAAGCAGCAGTATTGCCTCTCTTCTTTGAGGCAAATACCCGTGCTGATAATGCCGCCAATATGAGCGTAGGTGACACACTGCTCTCCGGTGTATGCACACAGACCTTGACTGTTTTTGACAGTTAGAAGCTGCTCATTTGATGTGCACGCCAACAAGCTGTTAATGACTTTCGTGGCGATTTCCAGCCCAAACGCGGACGCATTGAATCCAGTAAACTGAAACCCATTGCTGGCCGAGAATGTGAAGCCAAACCCAAAAGCATTGAGTGCTGTACTGGTAATGCCGTTGGCACCGTTGCCCATGGCACGAAGGCCTCGCTGAAACAGTGTTGCGTCGGTAGGTCCAAACAGTGCATCTGAGACGTAAGGCGATCCGGCATTAACTTCTCGCTGGAGCGCGGTGGCCAGGGTGGTGTGATTATTGATGGCCTGCCCCAATGCGGAGGACCCGCAGCAGCTCCTGATCACCGCACTGCCCACAGTCTTGATTTGGCAACTGTCTGGATAGCCGCTGAAAAAGTCGACTCCGCCCGTGGTCATTCCGTAGACACCAGCTTGGCGCGCAATTTCCATCATCGTTGCGGCCTGAGTCAGGTCAGTGCTGGGTGGCGGCGTCGATTTAAAGCAGTCCGTCCCTCCCCCTGGGCAGGGTGCTGCAGTGCAAACGGTCTGCTGCGAGGTGGTGGCAGGTGACTTCTGACAGCTGAAATTGTAAGTAGCAGTAATACATTTCCCGGAGGAATCAGTGGCCGTGCAAATCGAGCTGGCCTGCGTGCACCCCTGATTCAGCAGAGGTTGACAGGTGTTCATGGTGTTCGCGGACTGGCACGTAAACGCTGCTTGGTATTGCCAGCAGGTGGCAGTGAGTGGCACTGCATTTGCCGGTAGCACTGCGCCGCTGAGGCAAGCTGTAATGCCATTGATCACTTTGCAGGGTGTTTCATCGAGGCAGGTGTCCTGTACAGTCTGACTACAGGTGCCGGGCGCAAAGTCGGCAAATGCCTGAACTGCCGCAAGCATGAGAGCCAAGAATATCCATGTCCGCATATCGCCTCCTACTGCGCCGCGCGCTCGGCAGCGCAGCCGTCGGCCCATGGGGACGAACACATGGGTGCCACATTGAAGATCTGTCCTGTCACCGTCACACTGCCGCAAGCGTCCGGCCAGGTGCCTGTACCCCAATACACCTGAATCTTGTTCGTACCCACCTGTAGGGGCATGGTTGCGCTGACAGTACCGCCCCACGCGCCACTGCCCTCATGGCGGTTAAGCATGAACTTCCCTTCGCTGTTGCAAAAAAACCCTTCGACGTTATAGGGCGTATAGGACTGGGCCAGCCTGGAAAAGCTGGACTGGTATCGGGCGGCGTAACCAGCAGGGCAGGTATCCATCAATTTGGCATTGGCGGTAAAGCTGCTGCCGTTCTCAGTCCAGCTGTATCCCAGCTGGAATTGCCGCGATGCCTGGGGAAAGAACGATCCGCTGTAGTACGGCCCCGCATTCGGGTAGCCGGCAAATACGGCGTACCCGTTGACGGCAACGGCCGCTGCATCGTCCAGGTTGCTGAGGTTGACCGTGATATAGGACCCCTTGCCAATGGTGTCGAGGTTGAAGTCAATCTCAGCATGGCCATCCGTGTCTGCGACGCAAGAGGGCAAGTTGATCACATAGTTGTACAGGCCCGGTGAGCCGGCTGGCGTGAGGGTTACGGTCTGGAATATGCCGGTCTGACTGGTCGTGCTGGTGGTAATAGGGCTACCCTGATAGGCGCACTGCGCTGCCAGGTTCTTGTAGCAGGCAATCGCTTGAACCCCAACCGTCTGCTCGCAAGTCTCCGTGGTGTACACGGCGGGCGTATTCACATTGATGACACTGCACTGCTGAGCGGCCCCCGAAGGGATGCTGCCGGGGTTTGCCACCATCGGCGCCGAGTTTTTGATAACGGGGTCTGTCGTCGGGTCAATGGTATAGCTGGGCCTGGTCGTGGCCTGCCCCGTCACATAGTTGACGGCATCGCATTCCTGCTGCGTAAAAGCATCGGAAGAGGTCGTGGTTTGGCACTGCACTTGTTTGGCTTGCCCGGCGGCGCCGACATCTCCTTGGCCGTTGTTGTAAAGTGAGGACTCTGGCGCGTTGCTGTTGAAGTACGGAACTGATGTACCCCCGCTGCTCGAACTGATTGTCCCGGCTGCCCCGGCGGTTCCGAACGTGCCAAAGGCCTGCCCTGCCGCAAAAGCGTCGGCGGGCGTCGTGGGGTCGTTTACATCTGCCAACGCAAGCCGTGACATGACCAGCACCAAAGCCGTGACCTGGAGGCGGGACGTCACTCGTCACCTCCCAATTGGCGGCCATATCGTGTTGCCATCTCCGAAAAATTGGAGTTGTGCTGCCCAATTTGCTCAAGGGAATACCTCAAGGTCACATCCCCCGTCGCCGCAGCATAAGCATCAGGCAACGCACAGCCATTGAGGTCCACCTCGTTCAATGCTTCGGCCTTGACCAGCACCACGGTGGGCACCGCACTCACATGATATTTAGTGAACGCAACAGGGTTAACGATCACATTTCCGATGGCATCGGAAAGATCGCGGATGGCTATGGCGGTGGAGGGAATGGAGTTGTCCTTGAACCCATTCAGCACGACCGACCCACCCAGCTTTGTGACATCCTTGATGACGCGTTTAAGCGATTCCTCCGGCATGCTGAATGAGACAAAGACCAGCAAATCGTCCATTCTCTTTGCCTTGGCTCGCTTCTCGTAGCGCTGGGCAATCTTGGCGATGTCGAGGTCCTTCGCCGACGGTATGCCGGGAATGGTTGGCATCTTGCTGTGCATGTCTTCCGGCCCGACCGCATCGACCACGGACTTCAGGTAAGGCCTGTCACGATCCATCTGGGCCGAAATGGCAGCATCTGAGGGGAAAGCATCGCCTTTTGCCGCCGCCGGCGCGGCATTTGTCTGCACTGTGGCAGCCTGTGGTGCCTGGTCCGCCAGGCTGGCCGCTGACATGAGTAGGAATATGCATGAACTGAACAGTTTTCTTTTCATGGCAGAATATCCACTCCCAAGCAGCAATTCTTTTTGCGGAAAAGCTCATAGCTAAAGTCTTCCCCGGAATACGGATAGGCCTTGCCGGCACCCCAGACTGCTGAGCTGGCTCCAAAGGTCTCGCAACACTTTCCGTCAGTGGTTCCGGTTTCCGGGACGGGGTAAAGCATGGTTGTCTTGTACTGTGTTTTATCCATGACGGGGTCGGGGTAAGGCCCGCAAAGACCAGCCTCGCCCCAGGTTGCAAAGGTCATCATTTGTCTGTGCATCTTCATCGTCAGGCGCTGCACAAGCAGCAGACTGGCCTGAATTTCAGAAACATGCGCTTGCACGTGGCCGTTGAGGGGATAGACAGAGCCGTTGCATCCGGCACACCAGAACATGGCGTTGCTGCCGAATGCAGCCGTCGCCATGACGCAGTCGCCAGCACAGGCAGCCTGAGCAATGGGATTTCCAAACAGGGCAGACTCGGGGTCGAGCAGGATGGTCAGCTCGTCGTCATCCCAGGTTGGGTCCACCTCTGTGATGTAACCAACATCAAACTGCCCTTCTTCCAGGCAGGGATCGTCCATGGCGATTTGAAGCCAGTACAGAATGGGATCGGCATACCAGTGCAGCTGGTACTTGCTCTGCTTGGTCAGGTCCTCCTGTTCCCGAATTTCACCTTCCGGGGCCGGCAGGCCGGGGTTCATACTCACGCCCCCCAGCGACACAAAGCAGTACGGAGTACGGGTGACGTCAACCCGGCGTGCCGGTTCCCAAAACCCGGTCGTCACCCCGATCCTGACGGGCTGCGGGCATGTGCACGGCAACTGCGGCGGATTGGGGGTATCAATTTGACCTTCTGTATCCAGCGGCACACCGCCGATCGTCAGCGGAAACAAACACTTCCAACAAATATCAGTAACGGGATTGGCGAAGGCTCCCTGGCAAACTCCGGCATTACTTTCACGCGCAAAACTTCCCGCCAGCAATAACAGCGTTAGGGCGACTATCTTTCTCATTGCAGATCCTCTGCCGGCAATTCCTGAATCAGCAGCATCAGTCCCTGCTGACTGATCACACTGGGCACAGCCTTGATGCCAAAGTGTTGCGACAGCACGCCGTTCTGGTCGTAATACACCTGTGTTTGCCAGGCCTTGGACAGCTTCCACCATGACCCGGCCACAAGAATGGGCTTCACCTTCTGGCGGTAGCGCTGTACCAACCGGCGGACCGCGCCCACTTGGTCAGGGTCGCGGCCATCAAAGAAAACCAGCCGCTTGCTCAGGCCAATGGTGGCCAGCGGATTGACGCGCGTTCCGGCCGGCACGACCACCTGGCCCTCATCCGTGGTGATGTTGCGCTGAACCGTAACGGTGGGGTCAAACAGACGCGCTGATTTCTCCGTGACCAGCGCGATGCCCTGCACCGGGGGCATGTTCTTCACGGAATGAATGGAACGGCTGATAGCTTCCTTCTCCAGCCGATCCATTTCGCCGCTCTGCTTCTTTTGGTTCAACCGATCCATGATCATGGCCAGCGCAGACTGCTCGGCAATCGGATACACGGGTCCGATTACCCCAATCGAGTCAGCCAATGCCGTGGAACAGGCCAGTGCAAAGACCATGACCGTGGTCACCCTAGAAAATCGCATAGGCCCTTCCAATCAACTCCGCGGGCTTGATGTTGCCAGTCAATGCATAGCGGGAATCCAGGCTGTCCGGGTTGGGGGTGGCCATGAAATACTGGCCCGGCGGAATGACGCCTGGCTCGGCGGGCACCAACGGGTAGCCGGCAAGGGATCTGGTTTTGGCAAAGCCGACATAATGTCCGGCCACCCATATCTGCCTGCCCTGCCTGACCACCACATCCCCAGGCACGCCCACTACCTCCTTGATGAAGATCGTCCCGGCCGGGTAACTCGCGCCGCCATGCCAGTGAAATGCCGCGAGGTCTCCCCGATGTATGGGTTCACCCGATTTATGAACATAGATATGACCGCTGAGACTCGTGGAAAGGTTCTCGGTAAGCCCCCAACCACAGTCCTTGACGGCCACATAGCCAGCCACGGCCGGCATGCCCACAAGAGTGGCGGACACCACAAGAAAGGTACGGGCCTTCATGCGCACAATGGCGAGTGCCGCCGGCGCTGCCGCCAGGCTGCAAAGCACTATTGGTGTTACTAAACCGCGCATCGCCATCACCTCTGAATTTTGTTACGGACGAGATCCGTGTAGTCAGCCGTGCCGTTGGTTAACAGCGCGGCCTTGTTGACGAGAACACATTTGCACTCGCCGCCCAGCTGGTCGATGGCGGAAGAAAGCCTCTTGGCAAACTCCGACGTCATCTTCAAAGCCCGCTCCCTACCTGCGTCCGTCAAGCCATCTCCAGCTTTACCAATAGCGTCCAGGGTGTGCTGCTGGTCTTCCAGCACCAGTTTCTGGATGTCTACAGTGGCAATAGGCGGCGGCAGACGCTTCTCGGCGCCATATCCAATGCCCAGCACCACTGTGATGGACAGGCAGGACGAGGCGAGTGCAATTGCCCACATCTTCAGGGTATCGCCACCCATTGCCGGGAGGGTCTGGTTGTCTTTAGCGTCGGCCAGGCCGGCATCAGTATGTTTTTCCATATTTGTCTCCATGGCCTGTCAGGCAGCTTTGTGGCCCCGCCGGCGCAGCATCGTTTGCAGCGCTTCCATCGTCGTCATGCCCTGCCCTAACAACTCTTCGCACTCCGTGAAGTCCTTGGCGTTGGTAGAGGCCATGAGCAAGGAAAAGGGGTCCGGTATGTGTCTAAGGACTGCGTCGCCATTGGGGGACGAGACCAGCATTTCCGAGAATTTCCCCCGCTCGGTACGCAGGGATAGCAGCATGCGCTTCATGGCCGGCGAGAAGTTCACGACCCCATCGCTGATCAGCTTTTCCAGATTCTTTTTGTCCTGACGGAGAAATATCTTCCAGTCAGCGTTGTTGTAGGCCGCCTGGCTGGCAGGATTCTTATAGGCATCCTCAATGCCCTGTGTGCCCACGGCAAAAATGCCGTTGTACTTTCTGGCACGCCGGTATCCCTCTTCGATAAACTTGGCTGTTTCCGCGTCATCCCCCAGCAATTGCCAGGCCTCATCAACTAGGCACAGCTTCTTGCGGGAGCGGGACAGATACATATCGTGCGCAATGCGTGACGTGAGTACAAACAACACCACGCGCCGGAGGTCTTCCGCGTTTTTCAGTTCCTCCAGCTCAAGTCCGACCATATCTGCGTCAAGCGAGATGTTGGCTTTACCGTTAAAGTAGGACCCATAGTTACCATTTTCAGTGAAGGGGGTAAGCTGCCTACCCAGCTCAAAGGCCACACGATCAATACCGCCAGATTCATTTTGTACCTTGCCCAGAAGGTACTTTTGAATGAGCGTAGGATTCGTATCTTGGCCATACTCATTCCACACCCCGGTGATGGCCTCCTCGATCACGGAATACTGATATTCAGATAGCGGCGCCCCAGGAGATGCCATACGCCCGATCATGGGCTTGAGCATGCGCAGTTCGCTTTTGAAATCCAGCTCATCGTCAACGCCAACCCATGAGAAGGGGTTGATGCACATTTTGCTGCTAGGGGTAAACTCCAGAAATACCCCCTTTTGCAGTTTAATAAGACTCTGGTAGCTCCGGCCCACGTCAATAACCCAAACCTGAGCGCCAATAGAGCGGTAGGAGCTGACAACCTCGTTGAGCATCACGGACTTGCCGGACCCAGAGACCCCAGCCACAAACAAGTTGTAATTGCCCTGCTGGTTGGAATAGAAGTCCACAAAGGTAGGGGTACCACGCCGCCCAAAAAACAACATGACTGGATCGCCAGCACCACGCCATTCTCCGATCACGGGAGACAGATCCACGGCATTGACTGTCGTCTTGGTACTCATGATGCGCATGCGCAGGAGATCGTCGCGCATGGCCTGCGTCAGCGTCATAGGCAGCGCGGTATAGAGGGCCGGCAGGTGCAGCGACTGCAAGGGCGCAAGAAAGTACCGCTCGTCGCGCCATATATTGAGTGCCACCTGACTGGCCTTGCTGATTGTCTTCTTCGGCGCAAACAGCAGCAGCGTGTGATAAATCTCACACATGGTTCCGCCTGCATTCAACTGATGCATGACCACATCCCAATCGGCCTTGACTGTCGCCAGCTCAGGCTGATATGTGGCCATCTTCGACCCAGCGTTTTGCGTGGCTCTGGCGCTCTTTAGCTGCGCCTTAGCCTCCATCTTCGTGGGTTCCAGGGTGAAGATTCCCCCGGTAATAATGAATGGGCAGGGATATTGAAGCCCATCGTCAAAAAAAGACCCGACCAGATTAACCATTTCCCACAGTTCCTTTTTCTGTGGGTACTGCAGGACGCCAAAACCCCGCATGGCAATTCGAGTGTCTTCGTGCTCATCAGTCTCGGGCGGCACTCCAAACAGGACTTCCTCTGACTTTACCTTCACATGACCGCCAAAAGTGGTCATCTGCTCCTTGATTGACCGTGACGGGTCATAGACCAACTCCGGCAACGGTGTTACGCCAAACATGGCCTCCGGATTGAGCCACGGGTAAAGAAAGTTAATCAGCGCCTGGGCATCCATCTTGAAGGCCGGTAGCAGCGCTGTACGCAGCGATGCCTGCAGGGTTTCGCGCAACTCTGCCAGGTCACTCACTAAACGCTTATCAACCCACTTGCCAGCTTTCGTGATGCTGAAGACCAGTCGCATGGTCTTGATCATGTAGTTATCATTGACAAACATCGGCCTGCCAACTTGCTGCTGGATATGGTCAATCCGCCTCTTGGCCAGATCCTGAAAAAACGGCAGCGTCGATCCTTTGTCCACAGCAATATTGCGTTGGTCGATATAGGCCTGGAATTGCTCATCATTGCGCGGACCGCCACACATGGTCCACTGGATGCCGTATTCGGGGGGGATGGGCGAGAATATGGTATTTAGGCGATGCGCCATGCCCTCGTCGGCGCCCGTCTGGGGCACGACTTCAAAGCAGAACGAGATCGATGTGTCGTTGTAGAACAGCCCAGTTTCGGCGTCATACACGTCATAGGGTAAAATATTGTGAAGACCATGGACCGCAGCAGCCACGCTGTGAATTGTCTTCTCGCTACTACCACTCATCAGTTCGTTGGAGATGGCCACCGGGGCAGCCTCCACGCCAACATCTGACGTGTTGCCAAGGATGTGCTTTTCCCAGCCGCTCTGTACCGCTGCTTTGAATTTGTCTACGAGGGTTTCTTGCATGCATACACCAATATATTGAAATTGGCAGGCAACTCATTGTGTCGCCGCCATACAGCCTAAGCCTTCAAGCCTCAGCTGCTTCTCTGACGCTCTCCGCCATTACCGAGGTAACCTCGGCAGGCTCGATTGGAACCATTGGCCACAGCCAGGTCAGTCGCAACTCAACCTCTCTGTTCACCGACCTGCTGGCTTTCCCAGCCTCTACCTTCAGCAACTCCCAGAGGTCTGGCGGTGTTCTCAGGGCAAACTGGCGTGTCCCACTGGGCCCGGTTTTTACCCGGCGTTGCTGGGTCGAGAACTGCATTTCTTCCCGGATGGTATATCGCAGCTCGAAGATGGCCTGACTATTCATAGAACGCTGATCAAGGCCCGCGCGTTCTTCCAATTTGGATAGCAATGCATTGGGTAGTCGCAGTGCGATCGTCTTGATTTGCTCTGTATTCATCCTTGTTTTCCTCGACACTACTGCCAGTTTGCGTCGGATTGGGCAGTAGTCCCGTTAGGGAGTTGCAGCCCTTTCACCATGCCATAAGCGTCCTGAGCTGAAGGCATGTGCTGTACCGTTCCAATGGATTCCAGGCCATTTGTCACCGATGGCCTGCCGCTGCTTGTTGCGCCAGGCGGATTGCTGTCAGCACCGCTATTGCCAGAGCCTTGTTTCAAAGCCTTAACCGGAGGGAGTACCGGGCGGAATGCGTTCTGCAACCGATGTCTGGTGTACGCCATCAGCCAATCGCCGTTGTCCACCGCCATGTAGACGTACTCCTGATCATGGTAGTCGTCGTCGCTGTCAGGCCATGGCGCAAACCAGGCCCGCAGCACCTGTGGGGCGCTGCGAATGGGAGTCCCACTGGAGAGCGGCACTGTCATTGCTCCTGCCGGCGCCGGCGTGGAGTCTTTGAGAGTTACTTCCGCGTGATTGCTCATATTGACGCGCTGGCCCGGAAGGTTGTTGGCCTGCGCATTCACATAGACCCCGTCCATGGACTGGCAAATCACACCGGGCGGAGCCTTACAGGAAAATGAGCTGCTGCCGTCGTAGCCGGACAACGAGGAACACCCAGTAAGACAGGTGGCGGCAACAGCCGCGCCAATCGCAAAAATGGCCTTAAAGTGGAAAGTGAATTTCATTTCTTTGCCCCCAGCCATTCGCCAATCTTTTCCGACGAAGCGGAGCCCGGCAGCAATTTTCCATCATCAGTGATCAAAGTAGGGGTTCCCGTTACACCGAGGTTCGAGCCCAAAACCAGATTGTCATTCAGCGGTGTTGTGCAAGAAGTCAGGTGAGGCCGAACTTTCCCTATCATCCAGTCTTCCCACGTATTGGATTGGTCCTTACTGCACCAAGTAGCAATCGCCAGTGTCTTGGAATCCTCGCCCAATACGGGATACAGGAAGGTGTAAATCGTGACGTTATCAACGTGAGACAGTTCCGCTTCCAGCTTTTTGCAATACGGGCAATTGGGATCGCTGAAAACGGCCAATACTCGGCTGCCGTCACCGTGAACGGTTTTTATGGCATTGCCCAAATACTGGATCGGGAACTGAACTCTTCGGCTTTCCTTGACTTCAGACTCACGCGCGCTGGTGATGTCCACCTGCTTCTGCATGTCGAACAGGTGGCCGAAAATGAAATAGCGTCCTGTGGTATCCGTATAGGCAATGTTGGTGCCCATATCGACTTCGTACATACCCGGTATGTCCGAAGGACGGATGTCACTGAAGGTGGTGTTGGGATACATCTGCTTGAACTTCCCCGAAACTGTGGCTACAGCAGAGTCGGTACTGGGGGACGGGGTGATCGTCACCTCATCGGCGTAGGCAAACATGGCCCCCACGGCCAGCGTCACAGCCACGCAAAAGCGCTTACTCATCATTGTTGTCACTCCTTGAACTGAGGCTGTTACGGCGCACCATGTCGCGGGAAGTGTCGTCACTGATATTTCCCTTTGGCGTAAATTCGGCACCCTTCGTAATAAGTACGTCTACGAGCGTGCCGGCGTCGGTTTCAATAACCGGGAATAGCTTGTCGGCCGCCTTGAGGTAATATTGCTGCAGGGCGTTGCCAGTGCTGATCATGCCTCCACCGATTGCAGCCGTGGCCACCGCGTTGGGTTGTACGGTGGAGGTAGTACCCAATGGGCTTGTGCTAGTGGTTGACGACGACTGCGAAAACGCCTGACCAATACCACCGGCGATGCCTGAGAGCATGGCATTCGCGATAAGTTGTCCCTGCTTTGTTACCAACCGACCCTGAACACCTGCCTTACCGTCGTTCTCGCTGACCAGATAACCCTTGATCGGCATTTCGACGGTTTCACCGTTGATGATGCAGGTCATGCTGACCAGCCTGGCCATCGTCCGTTCGCTGCTGAGATCGCCCCAAGCGGCGGCGAGAAAGCGGCAATCCTTAATGTCCATGCGGTATTTGTTTGCCAGATTCGCGGTGTCCAGGACATGCAGGGCGATTGGCAACGGGTCGCTCTCAGCCTGTCCACCAGTCAGTGCGTCAACGCCATTCAGCATCACGGCTTTTACAAAACTGGTTCCAGGCAGGAATTGTGCGGCTTTGGCCTGGTCAGCACCGCCATCCTTGCCCTGTCCTAAATTTCTGCTGGTATCGGGAGCGGGGTTGGGATTGTTGAACTGGATCAGCTCCAGTTCGTGCGTAGGCACGGGCGGAACGCCTCCCTGCGTCTGATCACCCCCACTCAGCGTAATCAACGGCAGCGCTGGGTTGGGAAGCCGCTGCCCCTTCTGGAGGGTCGGCGGAGTCATTCCGGGGGTAGTGTGCAAAGGCAACGGTTGATTCAGCACAGCAGTCGCGTTGGTGGCCGCCTGGGATAGCTTTTGCTTGGTATCACTCAGATCCTGACGCAAGTCATCTTCAGATTTGCGCTGCGCGTCCAGCTCAGAGCGAAGGTTATTGATCTGGACAGAATTGTCCTGATCCTGAGCCGCCTGCTGAGCCCGCCACGCATCCTTGTCATCCACGCTACCGGGAGCAGTAATAGCAACAGCCTGGGGCTTTTGCGCCCCGGTCGGCGCCTGAGACCCGTCAAACATGAACATGCCGGCAAAGACGAGGCCAAGAATCACCACGACGGCCGTACCAAGCATTAACGTCTGCCGGGTTTTGGTCTGAGCATTTGGGTCACTCATTCTCGCCCCTCCGCCGGACCACATAGACTTCAGTGTCGGCGCCAGGGGGCAAGGTCATATGCTCAATGGATATTGCAATGGTGTCCTTGCGATAGAACTCCTGCTCCAGCAACAGCATGTCCTTGCTCGATATATTGGTCAGGTCATATTTCTCGCCTACCATGTCTCCATCGGGATATTTGGCCTGCTCAATAACCTTCACTTCCTGCCAGAGTGGCACCTCCTGGTTTACTGGCACAGCCTCAATATCGGTGCTCTGGTTACTGAACATTGCCCAGATAAGATTTTTGGCCTGCCGCTGATACGGGTAGGCCTGGCCGCGCTTATCTTTCTGCGGCTTGCTCTCGCCCACCTTCGACGCTGGTGGGTCAATGACAATCTCCTCGCCCGCAATTGGCCGAGGGACCAGGATCAGCTGGTAGGTGATGTTCTTGTCATCGGTAACAAACAGCGTCACAGTTCCCGCGTTCAGCTCGGGATTGGCAAGGCTGAAATACAGCGAGCCCGTGGCATCGTCCTTGACATAGGATAACGCACCCTTTTGTGAGGGTACTGCACTGCTAATCCGCCCACCTTTTATGGCAAGCCTATTCTGCTCATTGGCGGAGATATTTACCTGCTGATGATCGTGTTCCGCGCCATCGACAAATTGCGTTGCGTGGACGCTAGCGCTGACTGCCACCAGAAGCAGGGTTGGCGCCACCGTCGTCAACAATCTCTTGCATTTTAGATACATATAGACGTCCTGAAATCGTAACCGTGAATTGGACCAGATAGCGCCTTTCGTGCGTTGAAGTCAGCTTGTCGGCGATGAACGTTTTTAAAGTTCCACCAATCACCACCGTTTGTGTTGCTTCATCTATCTGCTCAGTTCGCGGGGTCCATACCGTTGTGATCCTGTCGCTCTTGATTCGTACTGCCGCTCCATCCAGTTCAGTTTTGATTTGAGAGTACCCATCAGGGTGCGTCATTTTCAGAATTACAGTATTGTTGTAATCCACTGAGTCCGGCGTAACGGTGCCAATCATTGAGAGAACGTAATTGGCCATGTCGGATAAATAGTCCTTGTTGACATAGCTGGCGCCTATTTCGTAGGGCCGTCTTACCTCGGGTGGAACTACCACAGTTTCCTGGTGGGCTATAAGCCACGCCATTACACCGGCCCAAAGTATGTTCAGCAGAACTAGTCCGGCGATCAGAGTGCGCTGAAAGGCGTTTTGCGCCTTTAGCAGCGTCCGTTCATTCAGGGCTATTTTTGGGTCCATTTTCTATCCGTTGAATTCCCGCAGATGTGACGGCGGCAAGCTCCCAGGAACGGGCATTCCCGTGAACCAGTACATCAAATGGGCAGCCATGCCAGGATGCCGTCCTGCCTTCATTTTGTTGTAGAAAAATGCCAGGGTAATGCCACAAAGCAGACCAAGGACGCGAAAGTCTGTAGCAACACCCAGCATCATTCCCGATACAGCTACCCCTGCAACGTCAATGTCCCAAAACAAGAATTTTGCAGGGGCATCCAAACGACGGGGTATGTAATGAGACAAGTCTTCATGTTCTGACACGGCTGCCATTACCTCAGACAGTCGCCGTGAACGACGCGTTGATGATCGTCACGATGATGCCGATACCGATGGAAAGAATGATGGCGCCGAAAAACCAACTCCAGTCCTTCTTTACGGCGGCGACAATGGAACCCACGGCCAGAGCAACCAAAGCTGCCAACTTACCGAGGTTGCCCTGAATCCAGCCCTGAAACGTCGACACAGCGCCGGTGAATTCCGCGCCAGTGGAGGCATAGGCCGGATGGGGGATGATGGACATCGCCACAACAACGAACATGAACGACATCATGAAAACAAAACGACGCCTTGCCTGTTGCTGTCCCCAGGCTCCCTGCTCAATCTGCATTTACTCTCTCCAGTGTTTCCTTCCTGAATTTCCGCAATTGCGGCTTTGCGTGAAGGCTTACGCAAAGTTGGTTGTCCCGCCTACTTGGCAAGGCATGAATGGTGAATACGCCTGTGGTGAGGCCTGGTTGCATGCGCCGGCTCGGACTGTTTCGTCAGTTCCTCCGAGGCCGCAACGAGCGGAGGCGGCATATTGGCCGAAGCGATGGGGAGCGGTGCTGGCGGCGCCAATTGCGCCGATACAGCAGCAGGCATAGGTAACGGCTGGGGTTGCGATGGCTCCGGCAGATTGATGGCCTTCGGCGTTCTCTCGGGGCAATCAGCACCATCGCAAAACACAAACTTGCTATCAGCTGGCATACCAAACTCAGTCACACGGAGCGTGCTCACAATGACGGCTGGTTCTGCCAAACTCGGGTGATACTGCATTGGCGCGAACGTCCGGGCGGGTCCGCTTGCACATCCTGTGGTCAGGACTGAAATGGCCATGGCTGCGCCCAAGGCGATACGTAACATGCCCATGCCTACTCTCCCTGGCTTTTTGCTAGTTGCTGGGCCTTGTAGCCAGCGTAATTACGCTGAACGTCCCTGATGTACCGGAGTTGGGCAGCGGTGTTGTTTGAGCCAGGCCCTGTGTTGTAGCAGCCGACTGCCCGCCATGTAGCTCCAAGGCGTTGGATGCAATCTGCCAGCACCCAGGCGCCTACAACTTCAGACACACAGGCGTCGAAAAGGTCGGTTTTGTGTATGCCGAACTTTGCAAGCTCAGAAAGGTGATTGGTATTGATCTGCAATTGGCCGATGGCCACGTTGCCACTTGCCAACCGTGGCCCCACTGCGTCAGGCCTGCCATGAGACTCGGTCCAGGCTATTGACCGAAGAAGAACGGGGTCAACTCCATATTGAGCCCCCGCTTGCTCCCAGCACGACGCCCAGGCTGGGCCTGATATCGCGGCCGCAATCAGCAGCATCGCTATAGTCAGACGACGGCTAATGGCTTTGCCTCTGAACTGTTTTGCAATCCCTTTCATCAATCTCTTCCCTTTCTCAAAAATGCACAGAAGTGATGGCATTTTGGTATCTAATCGCTGTCAAACCTCTAATTCAGGCAAGCCGAATCCCTACCAGCATTTGCCAGTATGTTTCCTCGTGTGTGTATTATTATTGTTCTCGACGCGCAGCCATTTTTACGCGCGGCTTTTAGCGCGCGCAGCTAAAATCTGCACCTGTATCAGGTGCAAATGCGTGAGTTTTGATTATTGTGTTGCAGATTCCTGCGGAGAAGACGCTGTGTCGGAGCCGACAACAAATATCTATTCAGCGCTCCGAATGCGGCTGTATACATTGACTACATCCTTGCTTTAAACGCGAATTGCGTGCCGACCGTGGCACTAGTGTCTCAAGTGCTGCCAGTTTACTAGCTTAATAACTTTCTTGCATAGCCTGTCAGAGGCGACAGTTATAAAAATATTTCAGTTATGATACTTATTGATTAAAACTGATGGCAAACTGCCATCAGTTTTAATCGTAAATGACTAGTTCAAAACAGATTCACAAAAGTTAGTGCATGTCCCGACGCAAAATATTCGTTCAATTAGTCCAGTAATTTCCAAGTGGAAGATATCACCTTTAACCGCCATCGCCATGTTCAGGCCGCAGCCCGGTTCGTGCCCCGGATCAAGGAAAGAGGATGCGGCGCGGCTTGCCCCAAACACCGGGCAGACTGCGCCGCCCGTGGAGAAACTGTGGACACAAGGTTGATGGTTGCGATTTGCATCTCCGTAGCGTTACTGCTGAAGGCTGGCAGGCGGGAGGAGGAGACGCGATCATTGCCCTAGAGACGGTTCCGTCCTTGGCGCCTCTGAATCCGTGACCTGCCCCAACCTGACTGCCGCTTTCCCGCATCGCCTCTATGCTTTCCGGTACAAAGGAAACCTAAAGCCAGGCATGCCAAATGCCTCGCCAGACTTCAAGCGTCACGTCCACTCTGGCGGCCCGAGCGCGAGTTGCAAAGTGCCGGCTGTCGTCCAATAGCACTTCAAGCCAACCCACCTGAACAGAAAGGGTGGCAGGCCCTGGAGGTCAGCAAAGAGAGGCGACAGTAAGGCATTAACCTGAAGTTACTGGGAGACGAGAAGATGCGGAAGCTACCAAAGCAGGCTTATTCAGCTGATTACAAGGAGTTGGGCATCCGGCGGGTGAAGTCTGGCGAGAGCATTGCCGCTGGGGCTGGTCGATCAAGTCGCGCATGACCGCAGACATTGCCGTGGATGCGCTGACCATGGCCTGGTTCTGGCGGCGACCGCCACCGGGCGTACTGCATCATTCGGATCGGGGCAGCCAGCCATGATTTCCAGGATCGGCTGAAGGCTTATGGCATGACCTGCTCCATGAGCCGCAAAGGCAATTGCTGGGACAACGCCCCGACAGAAAGCTTCTTCAACAGCCTGAAGATTGAACGAGTGCATGGCACACGGTACGCCACCCGGCAGGATGCCAAGGCTGACCTGTTTGAATATATTGAGATGTTTTACAACCCAAAAACGCCGCCACTCGACATTGGGTTACCTGTCGCCGGAGCAGTTCCTTCGGGACTGGAAAGACAATCAGGCAGCCCTTATAGTGGCAGAATAGCTGCTGACCCTTGGAAGACGAAACTCAGAGGGACGCTCATCCTTTACCAGAAAAAGGCAGGATCATGGCAAATCACCTAGAAGCGTTTGCGGCCCAGCTTGGAATGACAGAAGCCGAATATAATAAAATAGCGGAAGAGCAGGGGCTGGAAATTACTGTCAAGGCACCGTTATCACGTGCTGATTATCAAAAGCGAGATTGGTTTTCAAATGAGTTTCTTATTGCGTGTATAGCCTCCAACGGAGCTACTTGCCCATGCTGTGGCTCCATTAGGACTCGTATTCCGCTATCCAATGATGGCTTTGGTCAACGATGTAAGGAAATAACATTTTGTCCATTCGCCTATAATGGCGCTGAATGGGAAGTAAAATCTTCGTCGATGTCGCCTAAAATTAGCGCCCATATCATGGGTACGAACTATGCCGGAAGCATTCAGAGCATTACGTTTCCGCGTGACACACTAATGGCACGTGGGTGGGCCTCTGCTGAGGATGATAATTACACTCATCAATATGTCGAGACTATTGCGACTCCAGTCGCTGCCGCCGTAAAAAATCCTTCAGTTGATCCACTACAGAATAAAACTGAACCTAATACCGAAACGCTGCCGGAGGAAAATCAAGTAATTGATTAGCAGCATAGGACCGAGAACTCATTTGATAAAACCCAAGAACCAAAGTCAAAATCACTGTCCTCGAAGGAACTAAATGCGCTAGCCTATCCGAATTCTTCAAATGGGTATTTATTTAAAGCATGCGTTGTTTTTGGTGTCGGTTTCTATATTTATAATTCTTTCCAAAACTACCGATTTATTGGTTCGGCGATGGCATGGAGTGGTATTTTTCTTGCAATTGCCCATTACTATTGGAAGAACAGGAACGAGAGACACATAGGTTTTTCGCGAATAGGATATTTTATACTTTTAGCGTCCTTGGCTATATGGCCAATAAGCTACGCTTATAGCAATCATGTGAAGTCTGTACTACCTGATGGTGCGGATGTTCGTAGAATACTATTCTCATCGAACGGCGACCTTCTAATTACAACCGATAGAAGTGGAAATGGTGCTGAAAAATGGAATATTTTGCGAGTAAGCACTGACAAAGACGTATCAGATCCATTTAATCTGAATCGCATCACTGATCAATATGGCTTGGACCCGGCAGACTTTGTAATGGACCGTCAGGGTGATACATTCATAATTGGTCGTACTGTAGTTGCTAAGATATCTCCGGTCGGGGAATCCTCCATCTTCGCCGGGCAAAATAGCCTCACGGGCAGCGTTGATGGCAGCGGCAGTGGGGCGCTCTTTACTCAGCTTGGCAGTATGACAATTGACGCAGCAGATAATCTATTTGTAACAGATGGAAACCTCTTAAGAAGGATCTCACCCTCGGGCATGGTCACAACAGTCGCCAATTTTACATCATCTGGTCTTGATGGTGGTGCCATGCGGGCTACCGCCGCACTTGGCCGGCCTGCACTAGGTGTCTTTATGGGTTTGATTGTGGACTCGACCGGGAGTGTCTATTGTGGAGATCCCTTGGATCACGTATTGCTAAAGGTGTCTAACGAGGGGAGGGTTACAATATATGCCGGTTCACCAGGCCAGGCTGGTTTTGTGGATGGAAATGGTCCTACGGCAAAATTTACTAGCCCGCTAGCTATGGCTGCTGACAAATCTGGAAATATATACGTCGTTGATGGTTATGCCGTGAGGAAAGTCACGTCTGACGGGAACGTAACCACGCTGGCTGGAACTCCAGGGAAGCAGGGTTATGTGGATGGCTTGGGCGCAAATGCGCTGTTCACTGATATTGGAGCTATTGCTGTAGATAACATGGGTAATATTGTCGTCTCAGACACCATTAACGCAACCAAGACGGACGGCAGTTGGAAGTACGATATACGGATAAGAAGAGTTTCAGCGACTGGGGAGGTTTCCACCCTCTTTCGATAGTTATTAACCCGGCAATAAAGATGGTCTGATCGCCTGTGTGTCTTCCTCGGGGAATTCGCACATTTCAGCAGATGACCTATGTGGCCGGGTTAATAATATGATTACTCAAAAGGTCTAATGCAGCAAGCAACTCAATAACCTTGAGTTGCTTTTCCCACATCAGATTCCGAGGTATTGGTCTGTAGTTATCACTGAAAGGTGTGGGCATATCCACACTAAATTCCGGATACCATTTTTTATAACCGCATAACCATTCGTTAGGAGTTAAAGGCATGTCTCAGAAACGTGCGGAGCAAGTCGCAAAGCGCAAGAAAAAACTCAAGCTACGTCAGAAAGCCGGGCTTAGGCCGGAAATAGAACTCAAAAATCCGTATGCGAGCGTGGAGGAGGCTGAGGCTGATATGCTTCTTATGGGGGAGGCTATAGCGGAACAGTATGGAGAAGTGCCTGATGATTTCGTTCCTCCAATATTCATCGCCGAAAGTGGTGGCGGCCTTAGAGCCGCGCCTTGGGTTGGAATTTATCGGGATATACTCTTAAAGAAATATTTCTCGCTTGAGTTTGTTGAGCCCCGCCTAAAATTCAACCTTAAGGTTCTTGGGGAAACAATTCTTGAACAAGCGTCGCCTTAGTCACTACTTGTTGAAAATGCCAACCTTCAGTTCAAGTTGGAAGCCGTAGGGTTCGCCTTGGTTGGAAGTCTAAGTCTACGATGCCGCGCTCCTCGTCATGGAGGTCGTGGATTCGACACTGGCCGTTCTGGTTTGATTCCAGTCATGACCACTGTCGCCGGCTCTGCTCGTCTTCGGTGATCCGCGAGTTCGAATGCGTGTCATGCCTGATGGCCGTGCCCTTCTGAGAGTGCCAAGGACGTTGCTGCGCCGCCGTTAGCAACCTCACGCTGATCGGTCAAACTGCGGAGCACGCACCCCCGCTTCGAGAGACGCGATAGCGCTGGTCTTATCCTGACGCCCCGCCACTGCCCTTGCCGCAACAACCTTGTCATTGGTGTATATGGCCAGCTCGTGGCTGGCTCGGGTTGTCCCCACGTAAAAGCTTCTGTCACCGAACACCCTCGCCAGTCGGGCGAGCTGAGCCTCCTGCTTTCGCTCATTGTCCGAAACCGGCGCACGAATGTGAAAGATTGCCCGGTGCTGAGTGGCGCCCTGAGACGCATGCACCGTTGAGGCATACGCATGATCCCAGTGGGGGTTCTGGTTAAGATCCAGCTGGTGGGTAGCCCTGGAACCGCCCTGCAGCTGCTCGACCGCAGCCCTCGCCCCCTCTATGGCGGCAACCCTGACAACTTCGCCGTTTTTGAGGTCTGTACCATTTCTGGTAATGCGGATCATATCGCCCTGGGCGATTACACGCTGCTCCCTGTCGTATACCTCCACGTTGTTATGTTTGCGTGGCTCCCATTCAATAATGCCCCCATCCCCTTTCTGAAGCGTAACAACGCCGGCCGGGGCATTGGTGGACACCACATGCATGTACTCGCCCTTACTGGCGTCAAGCTGCTGATAGTCCTTCCCGAAGCGGACAACGTCGCCCGGACTATAATATTGCGATTCCTTCAGAACCGCCCTGGTCCATCCTTTTGATACCAATACATCAAGGCGATGATCGTCGCCAACCAGTTCGCCAGATGCCTTAAGTCCATCTCTGACGCCGGCATTGATCCGCTGCCTGTCCTCATTGTAGGCGGTAATGACGATGGTTCGGTCCCGCTCTGAACGATCCAGCCGCAGAACATCCTTTACGAGCGCACCAATGGCATCGCCGCCCTTGATCTCCTTCACCATGCCAGCCTTGTCCATTTGCTCAAATGCACGACCGTTATTGTTCAGCTGCGCCATTGTCAGGCGCTCGCCCGGCGCCACCTGGTCACGACCGACAATGATGTCAACCACGCCCTTCAGATCCTCTGTCTTTTGGCGGCTGATCTCGGTCATGTAGGCAGTTTGAATCCCATGCTTTTGTGCCAACTCGAAGGGCTTGCCGGCCTCTACGCTTTGAAGCTGGAGCGTGTCACCAAGGTAGACCACCTTGGTGCCGGCCTTGATTGCCAGAGAGTCCAACTGGGCCTTCTGCCGCTGGGACAGGAACGAGCTTTCATCGACAATCCACAGCTCAGGCTTCCGCACAAAATCCGGGGCGTAGGTCCGGGCAAGGGCAATGCCGTTCTGCAGCTGCTTCTCCTTGATGAGAAACATGGAAACAGTGTCAGTCGCTACCCCGGTCTCTCTCGCCAATACCTTGCTGGCGGCACCAGTCGGCGCCATACCTCGCACGGTCTGGCCCTGCTCCTGGGCCAGTTCACGCAGCGCTTTGAGCATGGTCGTCTTGCCAGTACCGGCCAAACCCTGGACAGCAACAAACCTGTCCTCGGATACCAGTACAGTTGATATGGCCTCTCGCTGGCCGGCCGTAAACTTGAATCCCTGCCGGGCCTCGGCCCTCCCCAGCAGGGCCTCAACTGATTTCGGGTCCATGATTTGCCGCGCCTGACCTTTTTGCGCCCGCACTTGGTCGATGGCCCATCTTTCACTTTTCAGCATCTTGGCCGTCGTATAGTTGCCGTCAGGCAGCTTGATCAAGTGCCCCTCGACCTCAAGCCTGTTGAAGGCCTTTTGCACCTCCACCGGCGACACGCGACCTACCCCATGCTCCAGAGCAGCGTTCAACAGGCTGCTCTTCGGAACTACGGCCTCGCGCTCAATCACATGCGCGGCGGCAAACTCCATTGCCTGCCGGCCAGTCAGCGCGTCTTCGCGCATCACCCCGCCCTTTTCACCACGGGCGGCCGCCGCCTCCTTAATTGCATTGAGGTTTAGGCCAACGTCTTGCGCGCGTTGCCGCCAAGCGTTGATCAGGTCTTCATGATCGACGTCTACCTTTCTGGCCCTGGTCATCAGGGTGGCGGTTTCTTTGTCCTGGGCCGTGGCATCGTTAATGTCAATTCCCCGCGCTTTCAGCGAGGCCTCAATCTCGGCCCGGCGCTGACTGAAGTGTTCCACCTGCTCTCGGGAAATGCCGGCAATCTCGAAATTTCCTTTGTCATCAGTCCGCCGCAACTCATAACCAGCCGCCTGAAGTTGCTGGGCAAGCTCGCCCATATAAATGGCACCAATAGTCCGCTGGGACTTGTACAGCTGATCATTGGTAAGGCTCCGCCACTCCCCATCCTCGCGCTGTGTCACATTCATGATGACCGCGTGAGTGTGAGTTTGCGGATCAAGATCCCGACTGGTGTTATGTCTGAACATGGCCACGGCGAGGTTGCCTGTCTGGACGCTCTCCAGCTCACCATTGGTCATTTGCCGCGTGGCTGCCAGTTCTGCCTCCATGTAGCTCAACGCTTTCTGCACGGCTATCTCGTGCGCTGCGCGTACCGCGCCGTCCTCGCCCACTTCGGCCATTAGGGAAACAGACTTCGGTGCGGAGAAAGTCATGTCAACACCAGGTCGGTGATCAATCTCCCGTTCGCCGGTTTCCTCGTTGATGACTGTCTTTCCAAGTTGCTGGCCATCGACCTTGCCGCTCAACAACTCAAAAAAGGCCTCGTCCTCCACCCTGCCGGAAAGCCCCAGGGTCTGCGCCCCCTTGCCAAACCACTCGGATTGCTCAAGCCCCTCGTCCTTGGTGTAGTAGTTGTCAGCCGAAAAGTAGTGCATCGCCTGCCCGGCGCTGGCCACGTTGATCATACTTATCATGGCTCAGTTCCCACCCAGTCGTTGCGCAGGCACCACAAAGGTCTTTCTGAATGGTGGATAGCAAACTCCCTGAACAATGGCACAGCCTTGCGCCCCAACAGTCAGTGTGAAGGGCTTGTCGCGGTTGGAAACTGCCAGCCGAATGGTGACCTGATTGCTGTAAAAACTGACCTCCTGATCCAGCCCCTCGATGTACTTGCTTTGGGGCTGAGGAAACGCCGGCGCCAGCCTCACAGAGGGCAAGCTCGTGCTGAAACTCATCTTGTCTTGATAGAGAACATAGCCAGGCGCCATCGAGAACTCTACGGCGATACTCCCTCCCTTATCCGGCCTCGACGCGACGGCAAAGGCCTGGTCCTGAGCCAACAGGCCAGATGCATCGGCGATAGACGTTACAGGTATCCCTGCCAGTACCACGGCAGCTGCGATGGTACAAAGTCCAAACTTCATCCCTAACTCCTTACAGGCCGTCCGCCAGTGAATGTCGCGGAGCCGGCACGACCAGCTGAGGTTTGACGATGACTGCGGGGCGAACTTCCGACCGTGGTCCCAGCAACTCTCCGGTATCCATATCAAAAACAGGGCTGGACTCGTCGCCACCTCCCTGGCTGGCGCTCGTGCCCACCGGCGATGCACTACCCGCCGCCGTGACGGGCGCAGAATATGAAACGCCAAAGCCAGTGCGCTGAATAAAGCCCTCCGCAACTTTCGGTGTTGGCACATACTCATACTTCACCTTGGCAATGGGGTAATCACCAGGGATAACGAGATAGCCTTTCATGTCGGGGAGCGTCAGAATCTCGGACGTCAGGACGATCTCTCGCAAGTCGCGCTTGTCGTGCATACTCACTCCATCACGGGAGCTGTTCAGACCGTAACTGAGCGTTTCCTGCATTTCGTTGATTTCTGCCTGCCCCATCAACTCCGACATTAGCTTGGCAGCCGCGCCATCCGTAACGCGAAGCAGCAGCTTGGTTTGGCAGCCTGAAATGATTGTCTTGGCCAGATCGTGCCCGTAAATTTCGTACACTTGAGAGAAGTCCTGAACACCCAGTACGGTGCACAAACCATACTTTCGTGTATTGGTCAGGACCAGTTTGAGAATGTCCAGTTTCTGCAGCGTGGGAAGCTCGTCAATAAACAGCCACAAGCGCTCCTGGTGGGTCGGCTCCAGCGACAGCACCGCGTTCATTGCAGTGTCTATCCAAAGCGACAAGACGGGGGCCAAGGCCTGCCTAAGCTCCTCGCGGGCCGTGATGAACATCCACGACTCGCCCTCCCCTTGCACCCAACGCCGAATGGAAAACGGCTCGCCGTCATCCCGCAGGAATCGAAAAGCCTCCAACTGATTCTGCACAGTCATTTTGAGCGACATACCCGTTCGCTCTGTTGTCGGATCAACATAGGTTGCCCCTGCTTCGCCGGCCAATAGCGCATGCAGTGACTCCAGGTTGCTTTTGGCAATGGCATTGTAAAGCGCCTTGTTCGTCCTCAGCCCCTCGGCACCCAAAACCTTGTAAACATCCTTGAGTACCATCCGCCCTGCCTTGGCCCAAAAGGGGTCGGCTTCCGCAGGGTCGGGTATCAGTCCGTTGGACAATGTATCAAAATGGTAGTCCTGCTGAATTTCCTCCCAGATGTTCCAATTTGGACTCCGGCTATCCAGCGGGTTCATCAGCACATCAATACCTGGGCGGTAGAAGGCCTGGGTAAACTCCCCCGAAGGATCATAGACAATTGCTCGCTTACCCCTCGCCCGGACTTGCTTGAGAAGAGCAACAATCTGCTGCGACTTGCCCGTACCCTGCGCCCCGGCAATGAGGGTATGCAGGTTCTCAGACTTGCTTCGCATCGGCACACCAGCAATGACATAGGGACTGGCATCACCACGCCGCTCCAATGCCTCCTTCAGGTCGGGACCGTCAACTAGCGAACTGCCCCGCAGCTGGACATCCTTGATCTTGCGTTGGCCGTAGCTCCAGAGGTACATGCCGACAATCACGAATGCGCCGATCATGGTCAGGCCGCCAATCACCGCCGCATTGCCAAACTTTCTCCTTGTGCCGTCGGCAATGTCTTGGGTCATGGAAACCACATCCCTGACATCGAGCATTTGCGGGCGACCATTCAGATACAGCTCCATCTGAGCTTTATCCATATCCACCGCAAGGCGCAGCCTGCCCAGGACATTGCGGTTCAGGGCGTAGCGCTCCACAGGAGTCGTCGCCATGTAGTAATACCCGGCGCCTGCACAAAGGCCCATCGCGCCGGAAATGCCAACAACCGTCAGTACGGCCATGACGAATAGTCTGGCCTGGTGCATCCACAAGTCCGCACCACGCGAGAAGCTACCCATGGTGCCTCGGTTCCGTCTTTGCATCATGACTGTTCCTTGTCTCTCTTCAATCTGGCAGCTGCCTTGTCCTGTGCGGCATACAACTCTTGCGGGTCTCTCGCCTGCACGATTGCCGTTAGCAGGTACTGAGTCGTGTACAACGACAGCAGGGCATTATCCGACATTCCGTTACCCGCGCTATTGGGTAGCACAGTGGGGATATTTGCAATCAGTCCCTTGATGCGCTGCTCTATCTCCAGGGCATTATCCGCAACCAGTCCCTGCACGATCATGTTCTTGAAAAAGACCGATAACGATACTCCTGCCTCATTCGCACGCTGCTTGTAGTATTGAGCAACCTCCCGATCCAGACGAAAATTTACGCCAACTGTTGGCGACACCTTTGAAACACCATCCTTAGCCATTTAAATATATCCATCAATTACTTACTTCAAATTTTGACAATCGGTGTAATACACTGCAATTGACCGGTGTAATACAGCAAAAATCCGCGCCGTGGCGCGGTTTTTTGCTGATCAACGATAGTTGCGTGGTGTGTGACACAAACTCTATAAAGGGTGCGGGAAAATCCCGCCGCTATATTATCGCATTTTTGTTTTCCAGGCCCCTTGGCCAAGATGCTATCGCGTCGGTAAAATGTAGTCTGGCGCTTTGCTCTGGCGTTTTCGCCAGAGCTTGGTATTCATGGATTGTCATTTCAATGGAACTAAGTATGTCCCTGGATGTGGAAGTCAAAAAGGGTGGCCGGCCTGTCAGGTCGCTGGAAGACGAAATCGCAGCTCAGAAGGAAAAGCTTCGCAAGCTGGAAGATCGGCACAAAGAGCAAGTCAGGAAAGAGCGCGAACGGAACCAGAAAGCCGTGTACGCGCTCCTCGTTGCTGAAAAGCTCGATGGCATCGCTGCCGAGATTTGGGAGGCTGTGTTGCCAGCCATCAAGGACGTCCTGCACAAGCAGGAACAGAAGTCTGGCGGCAGTGTGGCCGTCGCTGGCTAGAGTGTTTTTCGACCACTGTAGGTAGTAGCGCTGTGCTTAGTGTTTTCTGCAAATCCGCGCGCCAGCAGTGAGCGCCGGATGACTGTAAAGCGGCAGAAGGCGCGAACCTTGCCCGCTTGTCTTCCATTGGCAGTTTTGTAGGCAAGTGGGAAAGTCGGGCTGAGCGAGGGGCTCGTGGGGAACGCAGTTGTAGGCCGGTACACCAAACGGTGTGCCGGCGGGGACATTCCGCCAATGGACCACTGGCCCGGTCTGTCCGATTCGGACATATCCGCCAAGGAGCCAGGCCAGGCACCCGTTCTCTTGATTTGCAACCAGTGGCGCCTCAATGATTTCGCCACAAGTTGCGTGCTCATACATTTTAGTGTCTTGGTTGCAACGCAGACAGGACTCCAAAATGTACCTCTTCAAATAGCGCAGTCCACGTCCTGGACTGCAACCATCTTGCGGTTGTTTCCCGGTGCTGATTGCGGCGCTGACAAGCGCGGAAATCAGCACCGGGAAATTTTGGCGAACCGCCAATGACGCGACCTGATTGCCGCAAAGTGGTTTGCTGCCAAAAGGGCTCTGTGGTCTGGTAGCGTCAGGATGACGCAAGCGAAAGGGATCGGGAGGGCTGCTTGCAGTCCTCGCGCAGCGAGGATGAGCGCATTGGCGCGAACCCGTACTAGCCTGGTCTGCCCGGAACGGGCAGATTCGCCCGCCAAGCTCAAACCCATCAACAGTTGAAGATTCTCCTCCAACAACAGACACACCAGAAAGCAACAACCAGGTCGGCGGGCGTCAGCCCGACACCTTGTTGTAAACTGCCGGGCGAAGCCTGGCACTTGCTGGCGGCCACAGGCCGCCGTCGCGCACGGCCCTCCCCTGCCCTCAGTTGCCCACCCCGGCTAGAACAAACCAAGCTGTGGAGACTCGTCAGCGCTCCTGCCGACCGGGTGCCCGTCAAGCTCGCGGGCAAGTAAAACGGCAATGGTCTGGTCAAAGGAGATATGCGCCACTTTCAGGCATAAGGCTGTCTTGAGCGCTCCCAGCGCATCGCCACTACCTGCAATACAAACATCATAGGCCGAAAGCAGGCCCGGCCCGAATTCACGCAGGGCGTTATAGCGGGCAATTCCACTTGCCAGCGCCTTTTCGACACTGGCAAGGCGCTGTTCCAGATACACACGCCGCGCCAATCCATTCGCCGGCACGCGCTCCCCTAAATGCGGGTCAATCTCCTGCCAATTCGTCCGCATGGTTATATCTTCGGCCTTCGGAAACTCGGCGACGGTAGTAGCCAGCGCCACGGGGTCAACTCCGGCAACCAGTGCGGCGGCTGTGGCTTCGATACTGGTCATTGGCATGACTCCGGCAGGTCAAAGCGAGACACGACAAGCCGGGCGGCGCTGTTCCACCAGTCCAGACCACGGCGCAGCGTTTCCAGCCGTTCGGCTGCGGTGGCGGTGGTCATCAGGTTGTGCTGTTTGACCACATGACGGCCATACAGGCGCAAAACCTCTAACGGTGAGGCCAGCCCTTCCAGACACTGCACGTCGCGTCTCAGTGCTTCGTCGTCCACGCAAAACAGCGGCACATCATGCGTAAGATGCTCGGTTGCCTCCTGCGCCGCTTTGACCTCCTCCGCGTTCCAGAGGGTTTTGACGCGAACAAGAAAAGCGGCCTTGCGGGTCTCCATGGCTGCCCGGAGGGTAGCCGCCTTTTTCTCCAGCTGCTCGGCCTCGACAAGGCCGGCAAGAATGGCGTCCCGTTCCTTGCGGATTGGTGCGCCTACTTCGGTCAATTCATCTACCCACGGCATGTAAACAGTTTTCATGTCGGCAGCTGTCACCCCGGCATAGCCGGGGTGCTCCTTGATCTGTGATTAGGCATTCAATGTCAGCAGCGCGGCATTAACCATGGTGCCGGATTCCGCAAAGCTGCCAGCCGGGAGCGGTTCAAACATACCGCCCTGCTCTGCCGCCAATTGGGTAAACAGGGCGGACTGACGCGGCCCATTGGCGCAAATGGCCACCAGTCGCCCGCCCGGTTTCAGAAACCGCAGGGCGTGCATGATGTGTTCAATATCCTGCCCGCGCTCAAAAGGAGGATTGAGAACAATCCGGTCAAAGCGGCCCAGGTCAGCACATTGCAGAAAGTCGGCATGTATGACGGTGGCACCCGCCTCCACAATCCGCAGACGGTCACACAATTTGCCGTTAATCTCGACGGCAGTACGGACAGCACGGCCCCCGGTTGCTTCCCGGATAGCCTTTAGCAAGTTGCCGGTTCCGGCGCTGGGCTCAAGTACCGCGTGCCCCTCCTCGATCTCGGCAAGGTCGACCATGCGGGCGGCCAACGGTGCCGGCGTCGGGAACAGTTGCGGCGCTGATACGACCTGCACACCACCCGTCTGCAAAGTGTCGCGCATTGCCTTGAACGGTTCTGCCTCGGTATTGCTGCTGGCAGGTTTCAGCCGGTTAGCGCGTTCCTGCAATGCGGCCATGTCTGGCACAGGGGCAAGGCTTGCCGTGGTGTCGGCCCCCTCGGCGGGGGCCTCCACTGCGGGCTTTTCCACGCGCTTGTTATCGGTGATGTAGACCTGTGCCAGCTTGTAGCTACCACCCGGCACATAGGCGATGCGGTAACGGTAGGCGCCGTGATCAGCGGTGGCTTTCTCGGTGCGTACAATCCGGTAATCTTTCGGCTTGCGCTTCCATTCCTCGGCGGTCATTTCCAGAAAGCCATCACCGGGGAAGTTCACCAGCGAGGCCAGCTTCGTGGCTTTTTTCGCGGCTGCGGTGGTCGCTTCGGTGGGTGGCTCATAGCCCTTTATCGCCTCAGAGCCATGCACGCGGTAGTAACGGCCCGCCGCGCTGACGCTGGAAATGCGGCCTTCGCTGTCTTTGTTGACCCGCAGTACCGCCAGCCATTCCCCCCCGATCAGTACCCGGCCGCCGACCTGAATGTCGAAGCCTTCGGCCTTGAGGCCGCCTTGCTCGTCCAGCATGGCGCGTTCGTAGGCAATCCGCCTTTCGTAGTGGTCCAGCCAGCGGCGGGCGTGGGTAATCGTAATCGTGTAGGCTCTTACGGCAATTCTGCGGGCCTGCTCTACCGTGATCACACCACCGTCAAGGGCAGACCATAACCCCATCCGGCCTTCGTACTGGCTGGCAGGAGGCTGGCGCGGATAGTCGGCCAACGAGAAGCAGCGAGACAGGCGGCTATAGTTGGCAACGTGCAGTGCTTTTTCGGGGCTCAAGCCTTCGGCCTGCCACTGCTTCAGGAGGGTTTCGGATTCCTCAATGGTGCGCAGCTGACTACGCTTGTCAGCCTCCAGCCCTTTCATGCGACGATGGCGAACGGCTGGAAGCTCCTTGTACTTCGCATGGTGCAAGGCTGCGGCGGCACGGTCCTTCCAGTATTCGGACGTTTCCCACATCTGCACTGCCTTACGCATACCGTTTTCGATGCGTTCGGCATCCTTGCGGGCGCGGCGCTCGCTGTGGTGGCCAATAAGGATGGGCTGGCCAAACGGGATATGGTCGGCAATGGCGCTGACGGCCAGGCGCGAGCGATTGGCGTCCTGTTTACGCTTGTCGCTATAGTCCTCGAAGCGGTCGGCGCGTTCCTCGGCACGCTCCACCAGCCCCCGGTCTTCGTCGCCAATCTCGCCGCAAAGTTCCACCAGCAGGTCAGCCCGGTACGGCGTCCACATGGGCGCGACAAAAAGCTCTTGTTTCGGTGCCCACCTGAAGCCCGCTTCTTTAACGCGGTTGTAGGTGTCAGCATCAAGCCGGCTGGAAGCGTACAGGCGGAGCTTGTTGTCATCGGGGGAGTAAGTAGCGGTCAAGTGCGGCATGGTCTAAATCCTTCTACACAGTTAGTGATGGTCTAAAAAGCGGTTGGGGTTTGGCCCTGCTTACCGCCACCCCATTGGAAAAGCGCGGGATCAGCGTGAGGCCATCAGCCCGGCACGCTCCCGAAACTGTTGGGCGATGGCGTCCCGCAGGTCAGGGCAATTCAGGGTGGTTTCAGCATGTTCAAGGGCCGACAGCATCCAGCTCAGCCGGCGAGGCCCTGACAGGTTTTCGATTACGTGAAGGCTGGCGCGATACAGCCCCGCCGGGGTGTGGTATTCAGTCGGGGTTTTAATGGTCCGTGCGGTCGCGTTCATGGCTTCGTCCTTGTTGCTTCTGCCCTACATCATGAACGTATTATATCGCCATAACTATTGCGCAGCAATAGTTTAAGTTATTGTTTTTATTGCTATTTAACAACTATATTTATTGTCTTTTGTTGGCCCGTACCGGATTCTGGAGCCTCGGGGCGGGGTGTGGGGGGAGGAACTGCCCCCCACGGTCTTGCCCTTCCTGACCCATGCCCCATCTCGGTGGTAGCGGAGCTCAAGGGCAGCCCTTGTCTCGCACCGTCTTCCCATCGCCTCGGCGGCACGGTGCCTGGAGGGCAGGCGCGGTCAAGTGGCCACCGGAAGCCGCACGCGGAGCACAGCCAGAGGCGAGCACCGAACGGGTGAGGATGGCAGCGCAGCGGCACTTGACCGGAGAAGCCTGGCCGGAGGGCATCCTGACGACGAATAGGGCGGTGGGAAGACGGTGCGAGATGCCCGGCGCGGAGCGGGTTTGAAGCCACGGCCTATGGTTCTGATATTCGGAATATCGTGATATTCGCAATACAGTGAATATGCCGGTATTGCCGAATATGCTGCTGATTGAGGCTGGGTACTTGCAGTTGTTTTGCGATAAGTATCATATAGTAATACACTGTGCATATTATTTGCGGAGTTGCCTATGCCAGCCCCTAGCCCCCTGACGGCCGTCCTGGACGCTGCCGAACGCACCGGCAAGTTGAATCTGCGCACCGACGAAATCGCTGCGGCGCTGCCCAGCGTCAGCCCTGAAGCCTTGCGTCAGGCGCTGCATCGGCAGCAGCAACGGGGTCGCATCATCCGCATTTCCCGTGGCGCCGATCACTGGCTCTTGGTGCCACTCCAGCATTCCCTCGCCGGAGCCCCGCCCCTGGAGGCCTGGCTGGATCGCTATCTGGGCAAAACCCTCCGCAGCCCCTACTACGTTGCCCTTCTGAGTGCTGCTGAAATCTACGGCGCCTCACCCTATGCCGTCATGGTGACCCAGGTCATGGTGCCCCATCAGCGCAGGCCTGTTACGGTCGGACGGCATCAGCTCGTGTTTCATACCAGGGCAGAAATCAAACGCATGCCGACACGCTGGCATGAGACCCCGGAGGGGCGCTTCAAGGTCAGCACGCCCGAACTCACCGCCCTTGAACTGGTGCAGCGCAACGCAGCTGTCGGTGGTATGGCAAGAGTACGTGAGGTATTGCACGGACTTTGGGACGCATGCTCAGAGCTTGGGCTCACTGAGGCGTTTGAAGCAGTCCAGGAAGTTCCCACCGCGCAACGCTTGGGTGCCCTGCTCTCTTTGGATGACAGAGAAGGCATGGCAGCCCAAGTCGAAGACTGGTTGCGTGACAAGCAGCCTCGAACGATCTCGCTTGAAGAGCATTCCGCTGTAGAATCCGACTGCTCGCTGGATAGCACCTTCAAAGTCAGATTGCCGGCAAAATTTCCGGGGCCCAACACATGATTCAACACTCCCATCTGACTGCCTGGCAGGCCTATGCGCCGTGGCCAAAGCGCAGCCAGATTGAGCAGGACCTGCGGCTTTCCCGTGGCGTAGCCGCGATCTTTGCCGACGCGGTACTGAGTGAACACCTCGCCATGCGTGGCGGCACCGTGCTGCACAAAGCGCATCTGGCACCGGCAACACGCTACTCGGAAGACATCGACCTGGTGCTGGTCAAGACGATGGACCAGGACACGCTGGACCAACATCTTCGCCGTGTCTTGACGCCCGTGCTGGGACAGCCAGCCGACTCCTTGATCGCGGACGCCTGGCTGGCAATTCGCAACGTGGTGCGACCCTCAAAAATCCTGCGCACAAGCTACAAGTTTGTGCCGCTGGGACTCCAGCGCGAGGAAACCATCAAAGTCGAGGTTAACCTCAACGAAAGCGCCTCACTCTATCCGCTGGTCGAAGTCCAGCTGGACTTGCTCGACGAGGACGGAGACGCAATACGCGCAACAGCGCGCTCCTACGACATCAATGAAATGCTGGGTACCAAGACCCGTGCGCTAATGCAGCGGGAGCAAGGCCGGGATCTGTATGATCTCTCCCATGCCTGGCAGCTCAGCGAAGCCGGCGCCACGCCCTACACTGTGGATGGCCAGAAAGCCATGGAGGCATTCGCTTGGTATTTGGAGAAGGAAGGTACACACATCGGCGCCGGCGAAGCCAATGCGCTACTTGATGCGCGACTACGCAAGGACGGATTCCGCCGCGACATGGAAACGCTGCTGCGTCCCGGTTTGCCTGCACACGATGTTGATGCAAGTGCAGCGGTTGTCCGTGAGGCTTATTTCCGACACCTGCAGCCATAGCGCTCCACAGCACTGGAACCTTCGCGTCAGGGATGGAAGCCCGCAGGGGCGAGACTAGCCGACCGGGGAACCCGGCCGGTGACGGCTCGATGCAGAGCACGAGAGCCCGGTCCGCAGGAGACGCACGTCAGATGACCGAAGCTTTGGCCTTTTCTAAATAGGTTCGCATATTCACAATATCTTTCAGCTGGGCATCACCAGGTATCGTGCATGCCTGTGATTTGAGGACGTCGCATTGCACAAGGCCCTGCCAGCCCTGACCAGGAAGATCAAGCGGCCCTTTTTCACTGACCATGCTCCAATAGAGCTGGAACAAAGCAGAATTGTCTGGCTCACCAGATTTGACAAAATAGGAGCCATCAAAGGTGCTTGGCAGGTAGCCCTTCTCTTTCTCTTCACGCAACCCTTCCGCAATCTGGTCAGATGAAAGCGTGGTGGCGTGATATTTAGCATTCAGATAAGTGATGGAGTTGATGTCTCGAATGCTCAAGCCGCCTGTCTTCTCGTAATAATCTGCAAGTTTTGCTGACTCTGGGGAAATTATGCCGGCCGCTAGACTCTCCTGGATTGACGCCAGCGGGGAGAGCACGGGGATCGAGACATCGTAGGAGGAGTGAATCGACTCCCGATTCAGCAGGAAATACCGGAATGTCTTGTCGTAATTGTAGCCAAGCCCTTCAACGGCATTTTTGACGAGCTTTGCATTATCAATGGCAGAGGCTGGGTTAAAGCCCTCGGTGTTTCTCGCTGCCTGCTCCATGGCCTTACCGAGCTGCTCGCAAGTCTGAGCATCCGCTGGCATCCGGGCGTCATGAGCGCACGCGCTCATCATCAGTGCTGAAAACATCAATCCTAAAGGCTTCGCCAGCTTCATCCTTAGACCCCAATGATTTTCTAATTATTAACCTTGGGCGGCCAATCCCGTAATGGCAGCCAGATCGCGGAAACAGTAAAAGTAAAACCGTATCACACCTTAGACTTGGCACAAAGGGACCAACCTTCCAAACTGGGCTACTTCCCGCCACCCGAATTTAGCCGTCCGACGTACTGGTCCAAGGCCCTGGTGAAGGCATTGCGGAACTCCAGCGGCGCCTTGATGTTGTCAATCGGGTCGTTCGACGAACCGGTACCACGGATACGGATTGAGCCATAGCCCAGCATCAGCCCCATGGGCGACTGGTGCACGTCAATGCTCTCGACACGACCCAAGGTAATCTCCATCGTATCCCTGCTCACCACCCCCACCTTGACCACCAGACGACGGTTAGTGACAGCAATCTCGGTCGATCTGATCTTCAGCCAGATGCTGAGCAAAATGATCAGGCCAATGCCCACCACCGGGATCAACAGCACGCCCAGAAAAATGCGGAAGGCAAAAGGCCACAGGCTCAGGCTTCCCCGGTGGATGACCTGCTCACCCTCGATCAAGTTGCTGTCAATGTAGCTTGATGCCATGGTAAATCCTTACTCCTTATGGGCCTTGCTATGCACCCTGCTCGCTCCATCCTTTTCACCATGCACGCTAGGAAAATGGCCCTGCCATCACCAGCCAATTCTGTCATTCAACCTTGAACCATTTTTGGTGAACCTTCCATATTGCCTGGAACTTGGAGTTGGACTCGGGGTGCATGTGCGGCTCGTATGTAATCTTCGTGTGGTCGCACACAGTTTGAATTTCAGTTCGGTACATTTTTTCAAACCGTGAGAGGTCTATTTTTTTGTCCAGGTACTTGCCGCAGGCATCCTCAAAGGCATTCAGATGGCCCTCTATGGCGGACCGATACGTTAGCTCCAGTTGAGCTATATAGACCTCTTCTTCCGGCGAGAGACTTACCCTCTGCCGCCCTTTCATCAGTTCGACTATCTTCAACATGCAGTCTTCGCTTCTGTTACGAGTGCTTTGAATTTGCTCCCGCAAGCTGGTTTCAGTCTGACCGATAGCGATGTCGTTTGCCCGTTCTGCATCCTGATTGGTTCGTTGGCTAGCCGCCGTCGCCTGCTTGGAAAAGTAAAAACTGCCAGCCATACTGATCAATGCAATGGCGGCGCTACCCGCCGCAATCATGTCGCCTACGTTCATTTCTTATTGCCCTTCAATATGTTTTCCACTGCATCGGCCAGCTTGGTAAACTCGTCATTGTTGGCTGATTCAAAGTTGGGCTTCAACCCTTGGCGGGTATAGCCCAGCTCATCGGTGACGTGCTCAATGATGGTTTGCTTGTCCGCGTCGGACAGTCGGCGACCGTCAGTGAACTTCAACTCATCAAGTTCTTTCTTGATGGTCTGTGTGACTGACTTCGTAAGGGACCTCGCAAACTCCCGATCATCCACACTTTTTGCAGTTGCCAACCCATCGCGCTTCAGAGCATCTTCAATGCGCTTCGCATATTCTTTGGCCTTATCTTTTAGTGTTGTTGTCACGCACATATCTCCTGTTCAAATGACCAGCCTCATCCGAGACAATGTCGGAGTCTCTGAGAACTGACTTGGCAGGTGGTCATGGTGCGGCCCGAAGAGCGGGCCTTCTGAAAGTCAGCACATACTCTATCCGAACGGCCCAAACGGCTACAGACGGATTTGCGACTTTTGTGCCCAAAAGTTACGCCCTGAGCAAGCGGAGCACGCAGTCCCGGCGGTTGCGATGGAAGCTCGCAGGAGCGGGGCGCGCCGACCAGTGACGGCTTGCTTGATGCAAAGCACAAGGGACCGGCCCACAGAGAGCTCATATATGCTTGCTCCAGCCTCTTCGCATTCGGCTCGCCCAGCTGGACCCACCCGATAGTAACCGGAGCGACTGGACAACCCCGCCAATAATTGATATATTTATCAAATACATGCGTTTATTGCCAAATGCTTGATATATACATCATATATGCAAACACTTAACGAGGTTGGGCAAGCCGTAGCAGAGCGCCGCAAGCAGCTCGGCTTACGGCAGTCGGAACTGGCGGCCCGCTCGGGCATACCCGCCGAGAACATCTCACGCCTTGAGCGTGGCCACCTGCCCGAGTTTGGCGCCCGCAAGCTGCTGGCGCTGCTCGCCGTGCTTGGCATGGAGCTGGCCTTTGTCGAAGAGGGCCAGGGCGGCAATCTCGATGAACTCAGTCGTGAGCGAGGTAGCGCCCGATGAAACTGTCTGTCTATGTCCTCGGGCGGGAAGTCGCCACCCTGGAGCCGGATGGCGACTTCAGAAGCGTCCTGACCTACCACCCCGGCGTCGCCGCCGACGATCTTGTCTCGCTCACCATGGGCGTTCGCACCGAGTCCTGGGTGTGGAACGACGAGGTTCATCCCTTTTTTCAAATGAACCTCCCCGAAGGCTACCTCCTGGAAGTGCTGCGCGAACAGTTTGCGCCACACATGCCGGTCAGGCCCGTAAATCTGCTGGCCATCATCGGCCGCAACATGGTTGGCCGGGTACAGGTTGCCGCTCCCGGCGCCGATTTACACACAGCACCCAAAGCCATCGAGCTGGCCGATCTGCTGCAAGGGGATAACTCCGAACAGGCCTTCGCCGTCCTCGTGCGCGAGCACGCCACCAGTGGCGTGTCAGGCGTCGTACCGAAATTTCTGGATGCACAGAACGAAACCGTCCTGATCGGCAACCATAAGAAAGCCACGCTGGTCACTCGCCGGCACATCATCAAAGGCTCTTCAGATCGCCTGCCCTACATCGCACTCAATGAGCACCTGTGCATGCAGGTCGCCAGCAAAATCATGGCGACAGCCAAGACAGAGGTATCCGCCGACGGCAAAGCCCTGGTAGTGCATCGCTTTGATGTCGACAAGAACGGCCAGCCAGCGCTGGCGATGGAAGATTTCTGCGCCTTGCTCGGCCTGCGGCCCGCCAACAAATACGACACCACCTGGGAGCGCATCGCCAAGGCCGTGCGCGACCACATCCCCGGCGAACGCCGGGGCGAAACATTTCACGAGTTGGCCAAGCTGCTGATGCTCACCTATGCCCTGCGTAATTCGGATTGCCATTCCAAGAACCTGGCCCTCATCTACACATCGGCCACAGACGCCAGACTGGCCCCGGTTTACGACATGCTCACCACGGTGGTCTACCCTGGCTACCAGCACAACCCACCGGGCATGTCCTTCATGGGGAAGAAAACCTGGAAGCCGGGTAAAAGCCTGCAAAATTTTATCGTCGGCACCTTCAATGTACCGATCAAGCAACAGGCCATCATCCTTGAGCAAATCTCGGATGCCGTCGCCGACACAGCACCCATGCTCAGACAGGCCATGGAAGAGCATCCCGGCTTCCGGGAAACCGGCAAGCACATGCTGCACGCCTGGCATGAGGGCGTGGCCGGGCTACGTGACAAAAGGTCGTATAACATTCCGGACTGGCAGCCCGGCGAAGCGTTTGCAGGTTTCTCAGAACCCGAAAAACTGGACTCTGGTGTGAATGTCATCGGACGCTCGGAACTGCTGGGCCACTAATACCAAAGTAACCGCCCCGGCGCAGACCGGAGCGGTGTCGCTTTATTCCTGCACCTGCTTTCCGGGCCTGACAACCTGGCTGTAGCCATCCATTCTGTCGCTCGCTGTTGTCTGGTGTGTGGCGTCCAACTCGACTCCCAGATACCGGCGACCCAGCAGCTTTGCAGCCGCGCAGGTAGAGCCCGAGCCCGCGAACGGGTCAAGGACCACCCCACCCTTTCGGGAGAATGCCTCAATAAGGGGAATGAGTGAGCCAACGGGCTTTTGTGTGGGGTGGAGTTTGTTGCCAGTGTATGCCCACTCCAACACATCCCCGATGGGCCAGTCCGGGCGAGCCGGACGCCCCTTCATGAGCAGGTAGGCGCATTCGTGCTGAGCGCGCAGAAAGCCCGTTCTGGACGTGTAGCGCTTCGGAAATACCAGATGACCAACAATGGTAAAGCCAGCAGACTTCCAAGCGTCAAAGAAACGGTCTACTGCACTCCAACCATAGAATGAAACGCAAAAGCTGTCACGCTCAAGCAGCCGGAACATTTCGGCAAATGCAGGCTTCAGCCAATCGTCCTTTTTGTCACCGGCAATACTGCGGCCGGAGCGGTCGGTGTAACCGACCAGGTAAGGCGGGTCAGTCAGAATGAAATTAACGGATTCAGACGGCCACTGGGCCATCACCTCAACACAATTTCCGTGAACAATACGCGAGCCGCGAGCTTGCATGGCAAAGCCTCCAAAGGGTGGATGAGTGCGCGGCAGGGGTTGGTGTCGTCGTGCTGCCCCGCCGCGAATGGCAAGGCGCACGGAGGTCAGGCGCGGTCAGGGGAGCCACCGGAAGCCGCACGCGGAGCACAGCCAAAGGCGAGCACCGAACGGGTGAGGATGGCAGCAGCTTTGCTGCGGCCCTTGACCGGGATAGCCTGACCGGAGGGCCTGATGCCAGAGCGGCGGGGCAGCACGACGACCCCACCCACAGGTGGTGAGTGTCGGGACGTCTGTGTTAGTTTTTGATGGGTCGGTGCAGGGCGGCGATATCGGACGCGGTCAGGCATGCATCCGGCGTCCGACATCGCAATTTTTAAATCAGTAGTTGCCACACGTTTTCGTAAACAGTCACGGCCAGAGGCAAACATGGCGGTACCCACGCTTGACCCCCAGCTAACCGGCAATGTTGGCCTGTACTATTGCTGCTACCTATCGCTGATGGGCTGGAACGTAATGCCCACTGCGCGCAATGCCCGAGGGGTGGACATCATCGCCTACAGTCGGGACGCCACTCGCTTTGTTGGCATCCAGGTCAAGGCCCTCAGTAAACGCAGCCCGGTTCCGCTCGGTACGACCCTGGACAAGGTGATGGGCGACTTCTGGATTATCGTGAATCAAGTAGCCACCACACCCTCGGCATATATCCTTCTACCCACCGAAGTGCTTGAGCGGGCGCACCGGGGAGAGAAAGAAGGTCGAGTGTCATACTGGCTGCAGCCACGCGACTATGAACAAGAGTCCTTTCTGGAGGCATGGGACCGAATTGGCCACGGGTGACCACGGCCACACTTGGGTCAGATCACTCTAAGCCCCCTCCCCTATTACCATGAGCCCATATTCATCCGCCTTCAGCCGCTCGCCACTGTTACGTCCCGAGCTAAATCAGGCGTCCCATCCCACCCTATTCCAGAATAAAACAAAGGGCGTGTCCCGGCCTGTTTTCGGCGGAACACGCCCCTTGTGCAGCGCGGGACAGTGGCGGGATTATTTCTCCTTGGCCGGTGGCGACAGCCACGGCCGCTCCGGGTCATACAGGTTTTTTTGACCGTTGTGATAACGCCGGATTTGCGTGAGGTAGCGGGTTTCGCAAGCCACCGCCAACTCGTACAGGAACTCGGTCAGCACCGACGCCGCCTCATCCGAGATGTCGTCTGGAAACAGCCTGTGCGGGGGGTATTTCATCGCAGTTCCTCAATGGCCTGTTGCAGCAGCTCGTCCGGCAAATGGTTGAGCCCGCGTGGCACCGCCAGGCGCATGGCGGTGCGCAGAATGCGCCCGGCCTGCCGGGGATAACCCCGTGAAGCCTGGCGCAGGATTTCCATACCCGAGTCGGCCAGTAGTGTGTGCTGGGCGCCGGCGGCTTTGAGTGCATGCTGGATCAAGGGCGCAAAGCGTTCGCGTTCCAGCACTGGCTTGAGCTGCACCTGAACCTGGATACGGCTCTGCAGTGCTGCATAGGGTGCCCGCGCCAGGGTCTGCACCAGGGCCGGATGCCCCACCAGCCAGACACTGATCAGGTCGCGCGAATCGAAGGCAAAGTTGAGGAATGCCGGCAAATCGCGAAAGAACTCCGGCGGCAGATTCTGCGCCTCGTCAATGATCCACACCGGTGTCAGCTGCTTGCCATCAACCAGCGCATGGATCTGTGTTTTGATATCGCGCCACAGCTGCGCCCGCCGGAAGCTGGGCTCAATACCCAACGCCCGCGCCAGCGCGCGGTAAATATCGACCCGGCCAAAGTCCGTCTCAGCCAGATAAATCACCTGATAGCGATGCGGATTGAGCGCCCGGGTCAAATGGCGCAAGGCCGCTGTCTTGCCCACCCCGGGCTCACCGGTAAGCAGGCCAATGCCTGGCGATTGCAGCAACCAGCTAAAGCGCTCGCTGAGGTGCGCCAGACTGCCATCGTCCCAGAGCTCGGCGCCTTCCTTGCCCAGCGGCGGATGACGCAGGCCAAAATGCGATAAATACATGTCAGGCCTCCGGGTCGCCGTAATACTGCTGACGGGCCAGTTCGACCCGGTTCGGCCCCGAGCGGACGTCATCGGTTGCCTCGGCGGCATCGGCTTTACGGCGGGTACGGTGCAGGTTGGCCAGGGTATCGAGCGGTGTGGCGCTGCCGATCAGCTCACCGGCCGCGTTCTCCACCCCGACCACCCGCTTCGCGTGCGGGTCGACCACCAGCGTCACCGTTCTGCCGGACAGCTCAAAGGGCACTTCAAAGCGCTGGCCCAGATAGGACACAGTGCCATCGCGGCGGACATAGCGGCTGATGCGGTGATAAAACAGATCATCCAACTGGGCAGCGCGTGGTCCCAGGCTGCGGATTTTAGGCAGGTCCTTCTGGTAGCGTTCCAAGGGTGTCAGTCCACCCAGACCGCTGTGAGGCGTGCAGTGATAAACCGTTTCCAGCCACGCCCACAGGCGGGCATTGAGATCGTCCAGCGAGGCTATCCGGCGCAGGTCCAACTCGCTGAGGAACTGATCCCGGCAGGTACGGTGCCAGCGCTCCAGTTTGCCTTTACCTTCGGGCGCATAGGGACGGCAAAAAATCAGCTGGATGCCCAGCCGCGCGCAAACGCCCTGCAGGGTTTGGGCCCGGTAGGCGGCGCCATTATCGACCACGAAACGCAGGGGCAAACCCCGCTTCAGCAGCGCTTGCTTGAGTACTCCTTCGATATCCAGTGCCGTCTCGCCCAGACAGAATTCACTGTGTGCAATCAGGCGCGAGGCATCGTCCATCAGGGATACCAGGTAGACCTTGCGCAGCCTGCCATCGACACTCACCGACGGCCCGTGCAGGACGTCGCCATACCAGAGGGTGCCGGCGAACTCGGTGACAAAGCTGCGCTTCTCCTCCGGCAAACTGGCGGAGCCGGTCATCTGGGAAAGTCCCTGCTGCTGCAACAACCGGTGGATGGCCGACCGCGACAGGCTGTCCTTGGCGGCGACCCCGGCGGCGGTCAGCAAGTCACGAATCTGGCGGATCGAACGGCGCGGGTTATCGCGTTTGGCGGCGAGGATGGCTTCCTGCAGTGCGGGTGTCAGCTTGCATACGCCATGGTCCTTGCGCGTCTTCGGCACCAGACCTTCGATGCCTTCACGGCGGTAGGTATAAAACCAGGCTTCTACGGTCTTCTCGCCAATATGGCGGCGGCGGGAGCCGGGGATAGTGTATTCGCGCTGGGCTATTTCACGGACGAGTTGCTGCAACTCGCCACGGGCCAGCCGTTCACGACTGACCAGGGGACCGAGCACGGACAGGCGAAACAGGGCTTTCGGATCGATGGGCTTCATGTCACATACCTTCAATGGAGGGGCATGAATGACAACCGAAAGCGCTCAGGTCGGGCACTGGCCACAGTGTGTGGGGTGGATTATCAGCGGATTTACGCTGTCCCCGCCGGGCTTGGGATCAATCCATTACGGGACATCGACCTCCTGGTCCAGCCAACCCATGGCATCGGCCAGGGACAGTTCCGACAGGCAGGCTTTCCAGAAGGCGGTGCTGTCCACCGTGCGGCCCAGATGGGGAAAGCGGCTGCGCAGGTGAAAGGCAAAGACATCAGTGCGCTCCGTCAGCCACCCCCACCAGCGCCGGAGCGTACTCCGCGCCACGCCGGTGTCCGCGCTGCTGCGGCGCCGCGAGGTACCGAACAACAAACACAGCAAGGCGCGCTCCTGTATGACCCATTCATACCAGCGCCGGGGCGACAGGCAGCCCGGCAGGCGGGAGCAGGTGCAACAGCAGTCGGCACATATAAAGCGCGGAATCGGCACGGGGTTGAGTGAGGGCGCGGGCGATGACGACCGGTCTGCCTTGCGGGAATAACAGCCATGGCACCACAGGCGGCCCCGGCCACAGGAGGGGCAAGCGGAGGGTCTATAGACTTCGGGGGTGTGGCAAACGGCATTCAGGTGTTGATACAGGGAAACAATCGCGGCTACCATGCGGTGCATAGGCTGGTACTCGTTTTTTACTGTTGGCGGACTCAAGAACTTCCAACAATAACAGAGGAGTACTGGCCTTTTTTATGCCTGAAATGTCTCGCGATGATCTGAGGGATGATGCGGGTGATGGCCAAGATAGAACGCGGGACGCAACGCGTCGCTGACTACGAGAAAGCCGGGGACGTAACACCACCTCCGGCGGGAGGCAGTGAATGACCGACTTGGCGACTTGAAGCAATCTGGCCAGCGTGCCACGATGATAAAATTGCGCACCTGAGCCAACAGAGAGGCATCTGGAAATGTCGAACTATACCCCCGGCGATCATCTATCAACCCCTCGCGGGGTTTACACCCATCATGGCCTGTACGTTGGTGACGGCCAGGTTATTCATTATTCTGGCTTTGCCGGTGATGGTTCCTCCGGGGCTGTTGAATGCGTAACGCTGAAGGCGTTTGCCAACGGCGAGAGCATCAGCAAAGTGCCATTCATGATCAGGGTCTATGACCGTGATGAAGCTGTCGAAAGAGCATGGAGCAAGTTAGGGGCGGACAACTATAACCTCCTGTGGAACAACTGCGAGACCTTCGTTTACTGGTGCATAACGGGCGTTCCGGTGAGCCCCCAAGTCGTCAACGCCTTCGCAACCGCATATCAAGCCTACAAGCTCACCCAAACAACCAAGGCAACTGTAGATGTCGTGAACGCGGTAAGGCAGGTGGCAGCGGCCGAAGCTGTCCGTACAAGCGCCCCGACGGTCGCCAAAATGCTTACCACCGCTGCTGGGGGCACCGCAGCCGCAGGTCTTTTGACTGGCGGGGCCGCAACTACCACGGCAGCTACGGCAGCCCTACTTACAGGAGGAGTTGTTGTAGCGCCTGTCGCACTGGTGGCAGCGGGCGCATTAGGTGTAGCAGCCGGCGTAGCTTGGCTTCTCGATTGGTAGCACGAGCCCGTCACCACGCTTAAGCCGTGACAGCCCGCAACTCTACCCAATTCGTGGTATAGGCTATTGGTTGCACATCGCCTGCATAACTCCGGGGGTGATGAAGCCAAGTATCGGGGTTGCTTGCTTGCCCGGCCACTTTAAAGCTGGTGAATCTGACGGGTTCACGCTCCGGCACCAGTCAGGCAAAATGGCTCGACATTTTGTATGCCCGCCCAGATCGCGTGCTGGCCACCCGAGATACATCGCATGACTCCAGCACTCATATTCGGCCACCTATTCAGCACCCTGTGGTGGCTGATACCCGTCGCCCTGGTCATCGGCTTTTTCAAGACACCCTTTTTCAAAGGAATGGCCGGCGAGGCCCTAGTTTCAGCATTGGCGCGCCTGCTGCTCGACGCCAAGGTCTACCGGGCTATCCACAACGTCACCCTGCCCACCGATAACGGCACCACCCAGATCGACCACATTTTTGTGTCACGGTATGGCGTGTTTGTCGTGGAAACCAAGAACTACAAGGGCTGGATATTTGGCAGTGAGGATCAGGCATCCTGGACTCAGAAGCTGCACCGCAAGACCTTCAAATTCCAGAACCCGCTGCGCCAGAACTACAAGCACCTGAAGACACTGGAAAGCGCGCTCGACCTGCCACCCGAGGCCCTGCATTCGGTGATCGCCTTCGTGGGCGAGTGCCAGTTCAAGACACCCATGCCGGCCAACGTCTGCAAGGGCATCGCCTACATCTGGTATATCAAAAGCAAGTCAGAGGTCATCCTGTCTGATGACGAAGTGGAGCGGGTTTTCGCCACCATCCAGTCCGGCCGCCTGACCCCCTCGCTGGCCACCAGCAGGGAGCATGTTCGCAACCTACAGCAAGCGCACAGCACAGCGCGGCGCTGCCCACGTTGTGGCAGCTCCATGGTCGAGCGCACGGCAAAATCCGGCCCTCGCGCGGGGTCCAAGTTTTGGGGCTGCTCAACATACCCCGCCTGCCGCGCAGTGCAACAAATCAGCTAACGGAACTATCACCAGGAACCTGGCCACGCTAGTCAAACGTCGGGGATTTCCGATCTTTGATAATATACAGGCCATCCCCAGACGCACTGACCCCCATGCCGCACCTGCCCGTCTGCTGGATATAAACCCGAGACTGCCCAAAGGTCATCAGTAGGTGGCAATCGTCATCTTGGGGATCGTCGAACTTGGCCGTGTGTCCATTGACCGCTACCTCTCCCAAGACACTGCCGAACTGGTCTTCGTAGCTGGCCGCCACCTCAAAAGATAGGTGTCCGTTTGGGAGCTGCTTAATCTCCAAGTCAGAGTGTTTGGTGATATATGTGCCCGTCAGCTTGGGCAGAACTTTGTCGATACCGCCAACCCCCTCCACGATCAGCGCATGAATCCGCTGGTCATACACTTGATTGAGACAGGCCGCGTCCTGGCAGCGGTTTCGCTGCGTCGAAAGCCAAGCCCGCTGTTCCGTCTTCAGGGCTTTTTTGTTTGGCGCATAGTGCAACACATCGTCATAAACTAGGGACAGCTCACCATCCTTTGCCAACATGCTGTTATTGCTGCAAATCAAATGCTCCACCGGGGATGATGCTTTGTCACAATCGATCCAACTCGATTGAACAATACGGTGGGCCTGGGCAGGACCAGCAAGGCTCATCACTCCGAGCAGAGCAAGGGCAAGCAACGTCTTCATCGGTAAGGTCTTCCTTGTTTATATTATTATAGTGGCCAGCGCTGGAGCAGCCCATGGACAACTATAGAGGTCGCCGCAGAGTGTGAATAGAGCCCCACCCGCATCAAACCAGCTGACCGCGCCTGTCACCCTGTCACTCCCCTGCTATGCCGGCCTGGCCGCCTACAAAGCCACCGGCAACCAGGACGCGGTATCAGCCCGCGACGACCTGGCCGGCAACATGACCACAGCACAACTCAATCAGGCACAGGCATCCGCCCATCAATGCGCTGTGTCTTTTCGCTTTTGCCTTAGCCCCAAAGGGGTCAGGCCGCGTCCAGCGGCATGACCGGCACCGCTCCGGTGCCGGCGTGGGGGAGCCGCCTGCCGTGGCGCGTTGAGCAAAGCCTGATCTGTTTTGCGTAGGCAAAACAGATCAGCTGCGCCGAAACCGCAGCCGCCCCCAGGCGGCGTTAGGCAGGTGGGGGCGAAGCCCGCCATCGTCAAGTAGAGCGGAGCGGCGCGCGACCCCGGCCCTTGACGGTACGAAGCGCACGGGTTCCCTGCTTTTTGCGCAGCAAAAAGAAAGGGGCGCTGAAGTATCCCGTAGGGACAAGCTGATCCTGCGGTGGCGAACAACGTGAAGCCAATGGAAAACCCGAGCGAAGCAAAGGGGATTTCCATAGCAGGGTCTGCGCAGCCGGCAAGGGCCGGGGTCGCGCGCCGCGAGGCGTGTGACGATGGCCGCTTTTCAGGTGTGGCAAGACGGACGTCCAGTCCGGCTAGGAAGCCCGGCCCGAAAGGGCAAGCGCGCAGCGCTTAGGGCAGCGTAGCGGTTCCGGTGACGCATAACATTTATGGAGAACATGAACCGGAAACAGCTGTGTCAGCGGCCTAGTTCCGGTTCATGTTCTCCATAAATGCGGCGATGGTGTTTACAGAATGTAAACATTATCGCCTGAGTTGGGTCAGGCCGACGCGGGCTGACCCAACTCCTCGCGGGCCGCCTTCACGGCGGACGCGAGTGCCTTTTCAACGATGGCTGCGGTATCGAACACGAGGCCGCGCGCATCGGCGTCAGCCTTCACGGCGTCGATCTCGTCCGCGAGATCCACACCAATGCGAAAGCTGACGGTCTTGGTGCTGGATTGTCCTTTGGGCTTGAGTACACTTTTTGCCATTACTGCGGGTTCCTTCTCAATGGGCTTGGGGTTGTTTAATCGTTTACAGCATCAGTTCTGCACGTTGACACTGCTGTCCTGATGCTCGGCGCTCTTGGTGGATTGGCCGTCGCTCAGGCTGGAGCGTTTTGACATGCTGCCGGCGGCGAGGGTTTCCACCGCCACGGTGTATTTTTTACCGGAGTAGTAGCCGTCGCCAAACCAGGTGATGCCGGACTTGCTGAATTGCAGGCCGTTGCCATTGCCCCGGAAGTCATAGCTTGGCGTCTGGAAATGCACCGGGTCGGCGGCATGGCCGGTGTAATCTAACATGAAGGCTTTGCCGTCATCAGCCTGGGTAGCCTGCTGCATGGCGTCACGGATCATGGCCGTGACCTGGCCGGACTTCACCAGGTCATCCAGAATGGCATTGGCCTTCTGCTTCACCGCCGCGTCGTCACTCCACACGTCATTGCCAAGCTTGGCGGCAATGACGGTGTTGATGTTGTTGGTGGCAAGCGCCGGGATCATCAGCGTAAAGGCATAGGTGGCGTTCTGGTCCAGACCGTCGCCCCACGGGGAGCCCGGCCAGCCCACCAGGGGCTGGACCGTCTGATGGGTAAACAAGGTCGCACACAGCCGGGGATAGTTCGCGTCGGTAAAGGTCTTCAGGTACTGGTAATCATCATACAGTCCGCGCGGGCCTGAGCCCGGCGGGTTGCTGCCCAGGCTATCGAAGAACTTCCCAAGGTCGCCTGCCTTGGCCTTTTGCAAACTGAACTTCCCATAACGCTCCGGCATGGCCATGGCGTAGCAGGCATTGCTGGCAAGATTGAAACCCTGCGGCGTTTCAAATGGCCGGTAATTCGCCGTCAGGCCATCGTTGATGACACCCGCCAAGGGAATCTCGATGGCATTGGCGCGGCTCTTTGAAAACAGCATCTCCTTGACCCGCTCCAACACAGAGCCCGACTCCTGACTGCCCTCTTCACTGGTTCCAGCACCGACGCCAGCCGTGTTGCCATGCTCGCAACCGGCCAGCAGCAAGGCGAGGCCTGCGGCCATGATGGGTTTACAAAATACGCGATTACTCAATGTGACTGCTCCTGTCCCTAGGATTTACCTGTGTTGTTGTTTACCTGAGTTGGCATAGCCCGACATCTGGTCGAGCGAGGCGCGCATGGCCTCCATGCGGCGCTTTGTTTCGGCCTGCGCGCGGGCGCGCTCGGCCTCGATGCCGGCGACGGCATCGGCCTTGGCTTTGACCTCGGCGGCGCTGGGCGCCTGCACCGGGCCGCCGCTGTTCATAACGCTGGCAAAGTCCTGATCGAACTTGGCGACCTGCACCTGGTGCTGGGCGTGCTGGACGTACATATCGTTAGCCTGGCGCGTGTCCTCCATGACATAGAGAAAAATCGCCAGCAGACCCAGCAGGCCAGCACCCATCAAAACAAAAGGGTTCATGCGGGCATGGCCTCCCTGGCAGGGTCGGTGTTTACAGCAGCCGCCGGTATGGCGCTGGCGGCATCGCCCGCCGCGACCGGCGGCCACTGGTCAAAGTCAAAGAACTTGAGGCGGCGGCGCACGGCGTCCGGCACCGGCATGAGCTGACCCTTCACGCGGATGGTGGCAATGTTGTCAAAGAGGCGGCGCAGACGCGGCGCCATGCCGGGATTGCAGAGGTAGTGCACCTCGTCGATGGTGCGGTCGTGCATCATCAGCGCGTAATCATTAAGCACGGCGTCGTAGCGCTTCGGCGTCTTGATGTGGCGCTCGACCTCGACCGCAACCGCCCTCCCCTCCGGCGTCCAGGTCAAGGCATCCGGCACCTTGGGCCAGCGGCCTTTCTCGCGCTGCGCGCGCTGGTAACAGCCGCGCTCGCTCTCCCAGCGGCTCCAGCCGGCATCAGCGGCGCGCAAGCGCGCCCGCTGGATGGCCAGGTGATGAGCCACGGTGGACGGCGCCACCCGGCCCGACTCGTAGTAATCCACCCTGAAGTCCTGCGCTTCCGGATCGGCCGCCATCAGCGCCCCGGTGGGCGTCAGCCCCCAGATGGTTTGTTTACCGCGCTGGCCCGGTGCGTAGGACACATAGTCCAGCTTCACCAGACCGTCCCGTTCCATTGCCTTCAAGGTCTTGAACACGGCCGTACGCGACAGGCGCAAGGCCTGCCCCAGCAGGTCGGCCGTGCTGTAGCCCTCGCTGGCCAGAAAGGCCAGCAGGGTCTCACGCTTGGCCGCGATGCGGCCCAGCTGCTCCTGCTTGTCGAAAATCAGAAACTCGGCGTTCGCCATGAGGCCGGTTACTCCCTGTAAACCGATGGTGGGCTGATGGTGAGGCGCGCTGTCGGCGCCGGCCTCAGTCGAGAACAGTGAAATCCACGGGAGCAAGGCCCCCCGGGCTATGCCCTCCCCCATCGGGGTCATCATGGCCGCGCTCGGTCACCGTGCGCAGCGCGGCGCCGTCCTTGGCGGCCTGGTAGGGACTGGTATGGGTAAACTTCGGCAGGCCCTGGCCAAACAGCACACCGCACTGGTTGGGCAGGTTGAGAATCATGTTCTCGTCGATGTAGTAGCGTTCGGACTGCTTGATGGTGCGCTCGCCCTCGACCTTCTCCACCAGGGCAATGCTGCGGGCCACCTTGCGGCTCTCGTCGTCCACCTGAATGCTGCCGGACTTCCGGGCCAGCCATTCGGCCGTGTCGGGGTCTTCCACCCGGTAGATGAGCTTGAGCTTGCCGTTTTCCATCACCGCCGAAGTCACGGCGTCCGGATTGAGGTCGGCGGGACAATCGCGCAGGTCGCCCAGCGCCTGATGCGCCATGACCACATGCAGCCCCTTGTCGCGGGCCGCCCCCAGCGCTTCCAGCGCCGGACGGCTGATGTGGTACTTGAGCTCGTCCAGCACGACACAGATAGGCCGCGGCTTCTCGCGCATCCGGTCCCGGCCCTCCGCCATCTGGATCAGGCGAACCAGCAGCATGCGCTGCAAGCGCACCACCTTGGCATGGCGCATGGAACCCACCACGTAAACCGCCCCACCCTCCCGGATCACCTTCTGCAGGTTGATGCCATGGCGCGCATTGACGGCGGCAATGTCGGCCATTTCCCGGAGCTTGCCGGCGAAGCCGGGCGCAGTCTTTTCCAGAAACTCGCCCATGCCCCGGTACAGGCTGGCCGGCGTGTCGCCGTTCTTCGCCTCTCTGGCCACATGGCCAGCCGCCCGGCGGTCGGCCAGCCGGTAATGGTCGGAATCACCGCCCTTGTCGCCCAGCTCGAAGCCCGCCAGCAGCAGCTCCTCGATCTGCTCGGCGTCACAGCCGTCGAACAGATTGATCTGCGGCCCGGCACCGGGCCGAAGATCCACAAAGTGATACGGCACACCTGCCCGCTTCGCGGCCGCGTGCAACACATGCGGCCCCCACTCGTCATCCTTGGGGTCGATATAAAAAACGGCCTCGCCATGCAGCAGGCACTGCGGCCCGATCATGCCCAGGAACACCCCTTTCCCGGAGCCCGTGGTACCAGCGACCTGAATATGCGGCAGGCGGCCCTGCCAGTAGACCGGCTTGCCGGTCTCGTCCAGGCCCATGAAAAAGCCCTTCTCCACCGAGAAATACCGGGTCGGGTCGTAGGGATCGCCAGCGGACGGCAGGAACCTGTGAATCTCGCGCACATCTGTCTTGCGGTTGCGCTCCAGACTGGTCCTGCGGGTGAAGGTATGGACCATGGAATTGAAAACGCCGGCAAAGGCCCGGTCAGCAAAGAGCGCCGATACCAGCCCCAAGCCCGCCCCCGCGCCCCACCAGAGCAGCGGACTGGCATCAACATCACCATGGGAAAGAAAGGCCAGGCCAAACCACGACAGCGCTGCCAGCGAGCCGGCAATGCCAAAAAAGCCGCACACAGCCGCTCGGATTTCCTTCTCCTGGCTGTGAAACGAAAAGCAATGCAGGATGAAAAACCCCGCCATGACACCCTGCAAAAACGGCCACAACATCAGAACACGGAGGAAAGCCTCAAACGTGCCCAATAGACCATTCATGTCATCCATCACCTGACTCCATCCATGAAAACAGGGCACGCATCTTCCTGATGCGCAGGACAACTGTCAATAACGACAGCACTGTCAATTATGACAGGGGTAATGCGGCAGAATGCCGCCCAAGAAAGGGGATGCGGACTGAAAAAAACGGCTCTTCTGGCCTGCGCGGCAGGGCTCCTACAGCGCCAGACCAGCCATGGACATCGGGCCAGGCGGCCCGACCGGGGGACAAGGCATGGACGGACTGGCCGCCCACACCTTGCCTCCCCTTGCCCACAGCACCGCAGTTACTGCTGGTTTTATTTTTAATCGAAAATCAGAAAACCATAGCCATAACACTACTTGCTCTTGCCGCCGGCACTGACCACCTTCAGCCGCCCCACCACGGGCGACCTCCAGCCCCCGCCGCACCTAATCGAGGACGTAGGTCGGGCAGGTGCGGCATTAGGGCTTAACAGGCTCCAGTGCCTTGATTCCCTGCTTCAGCTTCATACCGGATTTAAAGGTCACCACCCGCCGCGCGGTGATAGCGACTTCCTCCCCCGTCTTCGGATTGCGGCCAGGACGCTGCCGCTTGTCGCGCGGTTCGAAGTTGCCAAAGCCCGACAGCTTCACCGACTCGTTGTGTTCCAGGGCCAGGCGAATCTCTTCAAAAAACATATCGATGACTTCCCTAGCCTCCCGCTTGTTGAGCCCCACCACCTCAAGCAGACGCTCCGCCATTTCCACCTTGGTCAGTACCACCATCGCCTATCCTCAAAACAGCGCCGCAGCCACCCAGTCCGCAAAATGCCAATACACTTCCGTCCGCGACTCCGAAAACCACTGCAAACGGCGCGCCTACTTGCCTTTCCCGCCGGCACTGGCCGCCTTCAGCTGCCCCCGCACCTCGGCAGCCTCGTCACGAGCCACACGCTCGGCCTCACGCGCCATCATCAGCTCTTGCCGCACCTGGCCGAGTGATGCGGCCAGGGATTCATTACCAGCTTCCAGCTTGGCCTGCGTCTTCTGGAAAGACTGCGCCTCCGCCCGCGCGGTGGCCAGTTCCCGAGCCAGGCGCTCAATCTCCGCCCGCTCGGTGTCCGCTCTGGCCTCGGCCCTCTCCGCCCGGGCCAGCGCCTCCTGGGTAGTCCGCTGCGCCATGGCCAGCCCCTCGCCCAGCTGCTCCGCTTCCAGTTCCAGCCGCTCGATTTCCAGCGCCGCCTCCGCCCGCGCCCGGTTGGCGGCTTCAATCTGCTTGCGCGCGTCCGCCTCGATCAAATCAATCTTGGCGGCCGCCTGCCGCTGCACCGCCGCATAAATCGCTGCCACCGCCTTCTGCCCGATCTCCACCAGGTCAGTCGGCACCTCACTGACCTGAGCCGCCACCGTCTGCCGCTGCGACAGCACCTCACCCAGAATTTTATTGATCGTGGTATAGCTGCCACCACCCAGCTTGGAACGGACACGCTCCACGGTCGGATCAAGCCCCTCCGCCGCCAGCCCCTCAACCGCCGCCTCCACCGTCTCCCGCGTCGCCATCGCCTTGCGTGCCATACCGATTGTCCTCAAATATAATGATAATATATGTATTATCTTACATTACATTATCTTATCTTTCATCCATTCGCCGATGAGCGGCGGCGCCCCCACAGCCGGCCGCCGCTCAGGCGCCCTGCAACAACTCGATCCGGTGCCCGTCGGCATCCTCAACCACGGCCCGCAGGCCCCACGGTCCCGGTTGCGGCAGTGAAACTACCGCCCCGCCCACCACCCGCACAGCGGCCACCGCCAGCGCCAGGTTGGGCACCACGAAGCCCAGCCGGACCCCAGCCGTGCTGGCCCGCTCGCCCAGCGGGTAAATCTCCAGCAGCACCCCGCCGGCCTGGGCCGTCATGTGCTCCGGCCCGGCACCATGCCGTTCCCAGCCAATGGTCAGACCAAGGGCCGCGTAAAACGCGGCCGCCAAGCGCAGATTGGCTGAACGCAGCACGACCAGGTTGAGCGCTACCCCTGAAACCAGCTCGGCCGGCCCGTCCATTACGATTGCCCCCAACGCGGCCGGATATTTTGGCCAGGTAACACCGCCAACTCATCAGAAAACCTGATTGATAATTCGCCAATAAGTGACAAAACGCACTCCGCAAAGCTAAGTGGCTGGTTTCAAAGAAAATACCGGAAAATCGGCCGGGAAAACCGCATGGATTCATGTGGAACATTAGAAAATCCGGCCGTGGCCCACCAACGGTGAGGGGGCATAGCCCCCTGGTAACCCGCTTTTAGCGCCCCTCCGCCAGCCGTAGCGGCCAATTCGCGGTCACGGGCCAGCCTACACCAGCGACAGGCCGCCCGCGCCCTGTCAAACCTTGCCGGGGGGTGATTTGCGGCCATAGGGGAGGCCACTTTACCGAGGTGGTTGCCTTGTTGCGTGTACTCCCCTCCGCAGGAGGGGGTCATAAAGAGTTTCTGGCCTTGGCCAGGCTATTTGGAGTGAAGCGCGTAGCGCGAGAGGGCTTGCCCTCTGCTGTTGCTTTTGCCGTTGCTGGGTATCTGTGAAATTACCCACCGCTTCCCTGATCTTGCATCGCTGGCAAGGGTCGGTGAATTGCCGGCGTAGCCGGCAAGAGGGCCGGAACAGGCCCTATGGGGCAAGAGTACAGCGCGTTAGCGCTGTTCCTTTTTACTGTCTTTCTCGGTCTCTGAATTGGACTTATCCACGGCAAGGGCCACACAACTACAGGTAAGAATTTATCTTTACTACTACATATATAAAGAAGGGGGTGACCGTTTCAGCGCTAAACAAGGAGTGTTTCAGCGTAAAGGGGTGACCGTTTCAGCGTAAAGAGGGGTGACCGTTTCAGCGGGATAAGTCGGGCTATCAACAGGCTTTTGTGGATATCTCGAACCCGGAACGACCAGAATTTGGGGGGTGACCGTTTCAGCGTCTGCGCATCCATGATTTATGAGGCAGGTTAAGCCTAGTTTCCCATCGTTGGGGGTGACCGTTTCAGCGTGGCGCAATGGCTGTCGCACTCCCCGGCAATACTTCAATACCGCCATCCCTCTCCCCAATCGCCAGGTTGGGATAAACCGTCTGAATCTTCACCAGGGCCGCCTTGATGGCTCGACGCAAATCCCCGGTTTCGGTGTAGTTGGTTCCAAGAGCACTCTGCAACTGGCCCCAGCTCATGAAGCGCGGCTTGCCGCCCTTCCCTGCCCTGAACGCTTGGTAGGTCAGCATGGAGTACAGATCAAGCGCCAGCGGGCTGCGCTTGATGGCGCGGAGCGCACGAATGTCTACGGGTACAGGGTTCGCGGTGATGGCCTCGAAGAAACGGCCATCAAGCACGATAGAACTGCCCCATAGGGTTCGCTGTTTGGGGGCCTTATGATCCCACCACAGCAAGGTTTTCTCGGCCACCTGCATACGATCACGGGCCTGGCCGTAGACGCCGTCGTGCTCCACCATGGTGGTGAAACTGATACGTGCTTCCAGTAAGCGTGTCATTTGCTCTTTGAGACGGTGTGCATCGCTCCGCTTTCCACCTCGGCTGGAGTCAAGGCCAAGCTCATCCATAAATGCCGACAGGCTGTCGCCAAGCTCCAGGCGCGTCGATTTCGTGCGCACAGCCTCCGTTGTCATCCAATACATCAGGAGGCGGGGGATTGTGCCGTAGGGATGGCCATAGGGCGTCCCATCGTCGTCATAGCCTTGCTGTATGGTCAAGGTGACGTTGCCGTTCTGCCGCGACCATACCGGCACATTGCCGGGATCGCTATGCGGAAGAGTAGTCTGCACGAGCTGTCTGGCCAGAAATGCTTTGTCCTGGTCAGTCGCCTTGTCCAAAAAAATCAGTTCGCCAGCTTTAACAATCTTCTTCTGCTGGCGGCTAAGTGGCGTAAGAGGCGGCATGTCCTCGCTCGTGTCCATATCAGGCGATCTGCGGCTTGCCATGCTTGCGGAACAAGTCATTAAGGGCCTCAACGATCAACTCCTGGACGCTCCCACTTTGCTCAAGGGCAAGCAAGCGCAATTGTTTGTGGGCGTCCGGGTTGATGTAGCCCGTCACGGCGCGCAGCCCTTCCCTGCTCGGTGGACGAGAAGACGGAACAGCCTCTAGCGTAGGAGCCGCTGGCGCTGCCTTCTCAACTATGGCTGGGGCAGCGGCGGGCGCTGGAATTGACGGCAGTTGCGCAGGCTTGGCGCCGGCGTCATGCAGCGCTGTTGCGAGATTGGCGCGTTTGGTCATGGCTGTCCTCATGTGGATATGCTGGCATGCCCACAAGCTGGCATGTCCACTCGTAAAGTTGACGGATTTCCTCAGCGGCCTTGCCCTGTGGCTCGTACTCTTGGGCGGTCTGTCCACTGGCCAGCGCATGCGCGAAGGCAGCGCGCTGGGTAAGACGAACGGGTGCGACCTCAATGCCATAGCCACGCACAGCCTCAGCGGCCTCATCGGCAAGCGCCCTGCCCTGCGGCGGCACGGCATTTAACACGACAGCCGCCGTCTTATTTGCCAGGCGCGCAATTTGTACTGTTGCGCCAATGGCACGCAAATCAAGGATGCCGGGCCGGCAAGGAATCAGGATCACGTCAGCAGCTTGGGCGGCCGCCAAGGCGTCACCCTGGGAATGGGGAGCTGTATCGAGTAACGCCAAGGTCGCTCCATTGGCAGCTGCCGCCTGGAGAATGGAAGTCAGACGTGGCGCATGAGCTATGGCTATCGTTGGGCCTTCGGCTTGACGGCTATCGCCCCACCCTCCTGCGCTCGACTGCGGATCGAGGTCGATCACAGCAACAACATGGCCAGCGGCTTCAGCCGCAACAGCCAAATGCAGGGCCAAAGTCGTTTTACCCGTGCCACCCTTCTGAGAAAGAACCGCGATTGTTTTCATGCTGACATATCCCTCATGTGGGCATGATTATAAGTGGGCATGTAACGTTGTCAACATGGCAATATGCCCACATGCCACCATGTGGGCATATTGCAGAGCCTGCTGATATAGCTCAAGGCAAACAAGCCGCAGAGCTATTGCAGCGGCGTATAATCACAGCCCTCCGCATAGATACTGTTCATACAGCGTGTAACCATGCGGGCAAGCTGACATGTTGGCACGCCCACATGCCAGCACATTTTGTTGCCGGATCATTCAACTGGCGACTTAGAAGAGCCAACTCAAGAGGGGTTGTTTCATGTCACAGAAAGGCATCATAAATCGTTTGAGGTCACTTGAAGAGATACAGGATATTTCTGTCACGGTTTCAGGTCCGTCTGATGGAACTATTCGCGTGGAACATGCAAAACATCACGGACCAGAGTTTATTTTCATATGGAGCCATGATCATTATATTGGCTATTTCGTGGATAGTGCCGGCGCGAGAAGCCAAGCGATCGTTTCGCTCTACACACCTTTGGCAGCCATACATTTTGTAAGCGCCTATTTGGCACTTGATAATATCCGGGCAAATCAGAAGGGTTAGTTCCTAAAATTGAGCACGCCAGCATGTGGGCATGCCCACATGCTGGCGTGCTCACAGGTACAGGGGGAATCTGAAGTTGGCAAATAATGAGTCGGGATTTTGGGGGCAGGTAACAATCGCTGGGCTTGGCGGAATCTTGACCACCATCATTCTGTGGATGTGGGGTTTGTTACCGACCGCCGCCTCCTGGATTGGGCATGGGCTGAGTGGGGTATGGAAGACGGCAACTCATCCCGTGTCAGTTCCGTTTGCAATAGTAGCCCTAGCTCTTGTTTTCCCCAGTTACCAATTGGTCCGTTGGTGTGCGACCATTCTTCGCAAGCTTTCGATGACTAGGGGAGGGGATACGACTGCTCTTTCAGAAAACGAAATGTTTGTACTCCGTTTTCTGGCTGCGCTGGATGGGGAGTGGGTCGGGGTCGCAAAAATTGCCCATGGGCTTAGAATATCAGCTTATTTGGCAGAGCAGGCTGTGGAAGGGCTGCTGGCAAAAAGCCTCGCCATTGATAGCACCAAGATGATGGAGGGGCCTGTTTTCCGTCTTAGCTCCAGCGGGAGGGACTATGCCATTGCACAGGGATATACAAAGCAAAATCGATAGCAATAAGCGCCAGTCCCACGTGACAGCATGTGGGCATGCCAACAGCTGGCGTCCCGGAATCCGGTCACTACCGGTGGTCCTGAGCGCTTCCCCCGCTCGTTGATCCCGATGGGATCAACGAGCGGACGCCAGGGCAGGGGCCAGGCTACGCACCCCGGCCCCATCCAGACAATTACCCATGTCAGGCGGCCATGCCACTCACCTGCAACCCGTACAGGAAATCCACCGCACGCTGTGCCTGCGCGGCAGCGGTGAAGATCGCGCGGCTGTCAGCCTTGAGCACTTCCAGCCAGGTGGCCAGGTAGGCGGCATGGTCGGGCCGCACGTCGGGCACAATCCCCAAGCCAGCACACAGGAAGGCGGAGCCCATTTCAGCTATCAGTTCTTCCGCCGCATAGGCGCGGTCGCCAAAGCGCTTGCCAAGCTCGCGGGCGAGGCGGGCCGGGTGTGAGGTCCAGTGCGTCAACTCGTGGGCCAGCACGGCACAATAGCTCTCGGCATCCCGGAAGCTCTCGCGTGGCGGCATCTGGACGTGATCAAGGGCAGGGGAGTAGAAAGCCTTGGCGCCGCCGTGACGAATAACAGCACCGGTGCCGACAAAGAATGCCTCGGCGCGCTCGATGCGGGCCACCGGCTCCGCAGGCTGCGCTGGCGGTGCGTAGTAATCCGCCGGCAGGCCGTCGATCTGCTCAACGTTGAACACGGTGTAACCCTTCATAAAGGGGATTTTCCGCTCGATCTCTTCGCCCTCATCGTCAGTATCAGTTTTCTTCATGCTGTTGGCGTAGACAACAAGGCTGCCGGTCTCGCCCTTGCGTACCTGCGCCCCCAACTCGGCCGCCTGCCTGTAGGTCATCCAAATAGCCGATTTATAGCCCGCGTCCGCCGCTGCACCCCACAGCAACATGACGTTAATCCCCCGGTACTGGACGCCAGAGGCGCGCAGCGGCCAGACAATGCCGTCGCCGGCGTTGCTGGCATCCCATGGCCGCTGCCAAGGCCTGACGCCTTTTTCGAGGTCGGCAATGATGCGGTTAGTGACGCGGGTATAAACATCGTCGCGGGGCGTCTTGGGCTTGGTCATGGTTTTGCTCCTTTGTTGGCAGTTCGCGCAGCGCTGCGCTGCGCGGCTGCCTCCCGGCGAGGGCGGGGTAGCAAGGGGCAAGGGCGGCGGCCGGGGAGGGGGATCGCCCGGCTTGGCAGGCCGCAACGCGGCCGAAAGTTGGGGATACCCCGGCCGCCGGCGAAGCGAACCCTTGCGCCGCGCGGGGGCAGAGCCCTTAGCAGGCCAGGACGGGAGGCGAGGGCGCAGCCCTGGCCTTCTGGCCGCTATAAACCAAGGCTGGGCGAAGCCGGGCCAAGCAGGCGGGAACCGCCCAGCATTCCCGTCAGGGGGCGTCACCGAATGGCCGAGACCGTAGGGCTCGGGGAGCGCAGCGAGTAGCACCCGGCCCCTGCCAGGCAGGGGGACGGCTCCGACAAGGGGGCGGTTGTGACGACAAGCTCTCAGTATCTGGCCATATACTACTGTTATTGTGTACAGTACTATCCTGTCAGCGCCAAGCTAGGTATATCAAACCTTTATTTTTGACGGAGTGGTCATACCTGAGCGGTGTATCTCATTGAACGATAAACAGATATTCCGATAATCACCAATGTGGTGTATCGTGGTGCATCGTTTAATGGGTGCACCTACCATGGCTACCAAGTCCAAAAAAAAGACGGCGGATGAGGGCAAGACTGCTAGGATGTCGGTCAGTTTTCCCACCGAGCTGTACCAGACCCTCAACGAGATAGCCAAGGACAAGAAAGTCTCCTTTGGCTGGGTAGTCCGAGAGGCAACAGAACAATACATAAAAGATCGGTGGCCTCTTTTGGAATCACATCAATCGTCGCAGCCGACAGGGAAGTTAGGGTGAACCATGCCTACATTCTTTGAGTTCTTTGCTGGCGGCGGCATGGCTCGCGCCGGCCTGGGTAAGACGTGGCGCTGCGCCTTCTCCAACGAGTTCGACGTAAAAAAAAGCATCATCTACCGGCAGAACTGGACAGGCCCAAAGGCCCCGGACGTGCTCAAGGTGGCCGATGTCGGCACCCTGACGACTGACGACCTGCCGGGCCAGCCTGATCTGACCTGGGCGTCGTTCCCCTGCCAGGACCTATCCTTGGCCGGGGCCGGGGCAGGCCTGAAAGGGGACCGCTCCGGCACCTTTTGGCCATTCTGGCGGCTCATGCAGGGCATGGTTAAAGCGGGCAGAGCGCCCAAGGTGATCGTGCTGGAAAACGTCTGCGGGATGCTTACCTCTCACGACGGTAAAGACTTCGCCGCCATTTGCTCCGCACTGGCTGGCTCAAATTACTACTACGGCGCTGTCGTGGTCGATGCGGTGCATTTTGTGCCCCAGTCACGCCCCCGTCTTTTTGTTATTGGGGTCCATGAGGATCTGGCTTTCAATGCTTCAGCGGTGACAGGGGAGGGCGGCACCGACCTTTGGCACTCGCGCGGGCTACTCGCGGCCTATGACAAGCTCCCCGCCAAGGCCAAGGAAAAATGGCTCTGGTGGACAATGCCCAAGCCTTCCCGCAAGTCCGTCACGTTCGCGGAGCTAGTCGAGGATGATCCGGTAGGCGTTAGCTGGCATACCGATGACGAAACCACCAAGCTGCTGGGCATGATGAGCGCTCTCCACCTCAAAAAACTTGAGGCCGCCAAAGCAACCGGCGAACGCACGGTCGGCGCCATCTACAAGCGCACCCGGCGCGATGAGTTCGGCCGCAAGGTCCAGCGCGCGGAGGTCCGGTTTGACGATCTGGCCGGCTGCCTGCGTACGCCCGCCGGCGGGTCCAGCCGCCAGGTCATCATAGTGGTGGAAGGCAATAAGATCAGATCGCGCCTCATATCGCCGCGTGAAACCGCGCGGCTGATGGGGTTGCCAGATAGCTATAAACTGCCCTCAAACTATAACGAGGCCTATCACCTGACAGGCGACGGCGTTGCCGTCCCTGTCGTTAGGCATTTGGCGAAACACATTTTTGAGCCGTTGTTGTCCAATTGGGCGGAGGGCTCTCGGGGCGTCGCATGAAGATTATCCCGTGCCAGCAGAATCAAGACTTACAGACAAAAATTTTAGAGTTTACCGAAGTTCTCAAAGCCCAAGCTCACACCCTTGGTGAGCATGGGCTTGATGAGCGCGAGTTTTACGACAGTGGCGTGTTCCGGGGTGCCATCGAGCGCATACGCGGGCAGTTCGCCGCCAGCATGCGCGAAAAACGCGAGTTCGTGCAGCATGTCCTGAACCACATGCAGGACAACGGCCACATTGCCGACTGGAATGTATCGGGCACGGAAAACCGCCACGACTACACGGTTACAATGCCCACCGGCAGAATTGCCGTCATTGAGTTGAAGGGCTGCCTGGATGGCAACAACACCAACATATTCGAGCGGCCGCCAAACGCCCAGGAGTTCATCATCTGGAGCGTGTGCACCAATCCAGGAGCCGACCCAGAGCGCAATGTCTGGTCTGGCCTGCACACCCGCCTGAGCGCGGAAATCATCACGCGCGATCAGCGCGTCGATGGCGTTATTATCTGGGATATGGTGTGCAGCACGATTGGCAGGCCCTGCCCGAAACTGACCGGCAGCGATGACCCGCGCATCAATGAAATTGGCCACTATCGACTGCCGCCGCCCTGTATCTACCTGTTTCCCGGCACCATCCCGTCGCCGCGTAATAATCCCAACCCAGCCCCCCAGCGACTACAGGACGTGCAGATCCTCGCCGCCTTTGCCAACTGCTACGGTTCCAGCGCCCAGCAAGGCGACATCAGCCAGGTGCAAATCAGCGTCCAGCACGTAGGGGCGGAGACCGTGCGGCAAACCACTATCAGCCGTAACGGCATAGTGCTACATGAATCCACACCCACCGCAATCCGGCGGTCATGACATTTGGCATGGTAAGCTAGCGCCACCGGCTCCGCCATGTGCATCAATATTGAAAAGACAGCTAAAGCTATGAACCAAAACCTACTTCAAGCCCTCCAGGAATTTGCACAGCAGCATGGATTCAGGGGCAGGGGGCCACTGTCTGTGGCATTGGTCGTCACGCAACATGCGCGAACGATGGGGCTGCCGCTTGACCCAAACACACTGGTTACCGATGGCGGCGGCCAAGTTCTTGGGCTTGGTAGGGGCGCTGTTCAAGCCGTTCTCGGCCGCTATGGCATAACTCGCGTGCTGGCCGCCGAAGGCGGGCGAACTAGTCGTGGTAGCCTCAACAACATGCGGGAATATGTAGCGTTTCTTAACTGGCTACGGCAGCAGGGCATCCTTGACCTAGATGCCGTGGAGGCGTACTGGATTGACTGCGTGCACGCCTTCTTCTCTGCAAAGCCATTCAAGATCAGGCTCGATGCGTCGAAAAGCCTACGCACCGTCGTGCGCGACGTGCTGGACCAAGCTGTAGATCGACAGCGTACGACCCCAGGCATGTATTACGCTGGCGCGGTAATGCAACATCTAGTTGGCGCAAAACTGGATTGTGCAATGGGTCGTGGGAATTTTACGCACAACAGCTTCTCTACCGCTGATGCCCCAACCGGAAGGGCGGGTGACTTCCTGATTGGTGACGTTGCCATTCATGTCACTACTTCGCCCGGCGAGGCTGTTATAGCAAAGTGCTGGGATAATCTGAATGCCGGTTACCGCCCAATTCTGGTCACGCTGCAACGAGGGCTGGCGGTGGCCGAAGGCCTCGCCAGTAACGCTGGCATCAGCGACCGCATAGACGTGTTTGAGGTTGAGCAATTTATCGCCCTAAACGTGTATGAAATTGGAAAATTTGGGGCCGCAGGCCGACAACTGGCAGTAAACGATGTGGTCGCACGGTATAACGAAATTGTGGATGAGTTCGAGACCGATCCCAGCCTCAAAATAGAGGTTAGATAGTAGATTTCTAGCGGTTAGCGCTCAATGGATGGCATCGCATGGAACAAATCAATAACTTTGGTGATGATCGAAACAAGGGCTTCTGCATCCACTGCGGCGGCGCAGATGAAACTCGTGATCACATCCCCTCTAAGGTATTGCTTGATGAGCCATACCCTACGAATATGCATGTTGTCCCGTCATGCTTAAGTTGCAATAACGCCCTGTCAGCTGATGAACAGTACGTTGCCTGTTTAATCGAGTGCGTCCTCGTCGGCGATACAAATCCTATAAAAATTCCAAGGCCACGGATTGGCAAGCTGCTTGCCGAAAATCCTCTTTTGAGGGAGCGCATTGAAAGGGCCAAGTCGCTCAGCCGTGGAGGCTCTCCAATATGGAGCATAGAAGAAGAAAGAGTAAAAGCGGTGGTGTTAAAGCTTGCCCGTGGACATGCAGCATATGAGCTAAATGAGCCGCAGGTCGGCCCTCCTGAATATATAGATATCCGTCCGCTAGTAACTATGAGTGAGTCCGAGCGTATGGCATTTGAACAGGGGGATGGGGCAGGACCCGCACTGTATCCCGAAGTAGGCAGCAGAGCAATGCAGCGAATGTTTGAAGGCCAAGACCTTTGCGGAGGAGGCTGGGTCCTAGTACAGGATGGGAATTATCGCTTCCGAACAAGCCAAGATAATGGGCTCACCATACAGATGGTCATACGGGAATATCTTGGCTGTCAAGTTGGATGGGACTAGATTGGCAATAGGCTGAGTTTCTCATGTGCCCCCCGTAGAGAAAGGGGGGGTTCTACACAAAATGCAATGCGGATACCAAGTTGCCTCCAAAGAAGAAGAGTCCAGATGCCATAAATGTCCCTCCATTCGAGACGAATGACTTGCGGAGAAATCTCGTCGTTTTCCTCAATACAGAGTTCTACGACCCGATCATTAAGAAAAAAGTCAAAGTCGGTGACTTTAAGTGGGGGGTTTACGCATTTTTTGACTACGATGGTGAGCCTATCTATATCGGGCAAACCAGTGAAAAGCTCCGTACTAGAATCCGACGCCACCTAACAAACCAACGAACCGACGCCGTTGCCATGTCCGTTCTCGACCCTTTTGAGGTGTTAGAAATACAGGTCTGGCCCCTGCCTCAGTTTCAGGAAGTCAGTGGCAAATCCAAAAAGACCAAAGCCTATATAGATGCCAAGGCGCACCTGGATGCCTTGGAAAATCTTATTTATAGGCAATCGCTTAAAGATAGTCAGTTTGATGCCGTCCTAAACGAGAAAGACCCGCCGACCCCAACCGTTAAAGTCAAAGTGCCGCCAAGTCTTCGGAGTCGCATCGTTTCAGAAGAAGTTCACAAGTTGCGTTCCCACCCTGACTTTCGGACTGCGCGGCGAGCACAAATCATCGCACGACTGGCACAGGTCATTTCGGAGCGAGAGGTTCAGGGCGGACTACGGCGCGTCTTGGTTACTCAAGCAAAACGGCTCTTATGGCTTGCGGTCAGACGATATGAAGCTCTCGGAGGCCCCACCTCAGTCAAGCAAGAAGAGGAGGGGGAAGACGACAACGATGGTAGTTGACGCCAAGCGATCAGAGATCATGCGCGCGGTTAAGGGGCGCGACACCGCCCCGGAAATGCTGGTACGCCGCCTGTTGTTTGGTATGGGCTACCGTTACCGGCTGCATCGAACAGACTTACCTGGGAAGCCGGATTTAGCTTTTATCGGCCGGCGGAAAGTCATTTTTGTTCATGGTTGTTTTTGGCATGGGCATGACTGCGCGCGTGGCGCGCGCGTACCAAAACAGAATGCAGACTATTGGACAGGGAAAATCGCCCGCAACAAGGCGAGGGACATGGCCAACCTGGATAAGCTGGATGCTTTGGGGTGGGGCAGCCTTGTAATCTGGGAATGTGAACTCAAAAATACCGAACGACTACGCCAGCAGTTAACCACTTTTCTTGACGGCTAATTACTTCAACGCCACAGCTTCCCAAACCGGGCGGAATTTGCCGCCGTGTAGCGCACGGTGTGCTGGATATTTTTGTGCCCCAGGTAGTCCTGAATCAGGCGCGTATCCGCACCCTGGTCAGCGAGGGCATACCCGCAGCCATGCCGCAGCATATGAGGGTGGGCCTCGATGTCCAGCCCCGCCAGTTCGCCGTAGCGCTTTACCAAGTTGTAGACCTGTTGCCGGCCAAGGCCGGTGCCGCGCTCGGACAAAAATAAGGCTTGGCACTCTGCCCCCTTGTAGCGCTCCCGCTCTTTCAGCCAGGCTCTCAAAACCCGAGTCTCGTCCTCACGTAACGGCTGGGTCGTGGACAGGCCCTTTTTCAGACGGCCGCAGTAGATGTGCCCATCCTCAAGGCTGACCGCGCCAAGGGGCATTTTGCAGGCCTCGGATACCCGTAGGCCGTGCCGGTACATTAGCAGCAACATGCAGCGGTCACGCGCAGCGTGCCGCTGCCCCTTGGTGGCTGCCAGCATACGGTCTACCTCGGCCTTAGTCAGGTGCTGGCGTTCACTCATTGCAACTCTGGCCCTATGTAATCAATCTCATATTCGTCCGGATCTTTCTTGCCGTGATCCAGACGATCAATATAACTTCCAACCTGGATACGCTCGTTAAAGTCCAACCTGGCCGGCAAATAATGCGGGCGGCCGTCCTGTTGCACCCAGACAGCCAGAAACCGGTCAGCGTCCTTGCGTATTGAGAAGTCCCAGCGCCTGCCATCTTCCGACACATAGCCTTGTGCCCCGACGTAATCAGCCGCTGTAGTCGGTAGGGTCTCCGTGGTTATCAGCATGGTAGATGCTCCAAACCCATGCACACGGTAGTAAATCGCTCTGGTTGAAAACATCGCCGCCCTCCCTACCAGCCGTTGTAGTTAACCAATAGCTCCGCAATCAGCTGCCGGCGGGGCAGGTCAAGCCGGCTGGCAATGTCAGCCATGCCCTTGACCCCCGCCCGCTGTAGTAACTCTTGCGCATCTTCATCGTTGTAGAACGAGTACAGCACCGCCAGGAACACGCCCTGACCGGAACTGATGGCGCCAATGGCATTGCTGATCTTTTCCAGATTGGGCCGCAGGTCATTCTTGGCCGACGCCAAGCCTACGCTGGCATCAGAGCCATCACCAAAATAGTACGGCCCGGCCAGCTGGGCGGCCTGCTTCCAAGCCTGAAAAAAACGCGCCGAGGCCTGCTGCCAGTGGCGCTGCTCCGCCAACAAGGTTTGAATGCGCGCCCTGCTCGCCGGCATCGTCCTGGCTTTTCATGTTCATCCCGGTAACTCCCAATGAGGGCAGCAGCCCCGTGCAAAATTCAACCAATCGCCGCCAAGTCCCGCCTACCAGTGGTTCCACGGCTTCCACGCCAAGTTGCCCACAGGCCTGTCCACGGCAACCGGGGATAACTTTGGTGCCTACTTTATATCGAACAACACCTGAAAATTCGCCACTTCCAGCGTTCGCAAGACATTGCCGGCGGCGTGCAGCAGCTGCACCTGGTCGCGGCCGCCTGCATGGTCCCGCAACAGCATGAGCATGCCCAAGGCTGAGCTATCGAGGCGCTTGGCTTCCTACAGGTCCACCACGTAGCGAGTGACACCAGCGGGTGCCCCCTCATAGCACTCCCGAAACGCCCGGTGCGCATTGAAGTCCAGGGAACCCTTTACCTTGATGGTGAAAGTCTGCCCATCACATGCTGTCGAGAATAGCCCATCCATACCGCCACCCCACCCACCCAGCGTAGCCCTGCCAGACCCCGGCCCGGTAGTACCAATCCAGCCACTCCAAGCGCTGAAAAACACCCGGTTTTGGCATTTTCGCGGCGCTCATCATTTTGTCAAATGTTGGCCTATGAGAAACCCCGGTTTTCCGCAGGAATTCCGGGGGTCGGCTCTCAGACATTATACAAAATGCACCATTTTGTATAATGTATGGACCCGAAAAAGGCCCTGCATGGTGCCACTGAGGGCAGAAACACCATGGAGGACCTTTTGCGGAGGCGACAGGATTCGAACCTGCGTGGGGTTTCCCCCAAAGCATTTTTCAGACGCTCGTCATAAGCCGCTCGACCACACCTGGTAAGTGCACTCAGGGAGAGTGCACTTACCGCGTATAGCATGCGGCTTTGATTAAAATATGGGGCTGGCTGGCTCGAAATCAAGGGTGGCAGATAGGATTGGCGGCCAAGGACGACTTCCCAAAATCAATTCATGATTTCGCTATTGCGAACATATGTCGCATATGCGAAAATTATGGCGTTGTCCATCTACCCGAAGGCACGCCCATGACCGACCACAATAATATTGTCCGTATTGCTCGCCAAGCGGCTGGCGTGACCACGACCGAGGCTGGCCAGCTGGTTCACGTAACCCGCAGAACCTTTGAGCAATGGGAATCCGGTGATCGCCAAATTCCTGCGGCTAAGCTCGAACTCCTCATAGCCAAGCTCAATGGACAGCGCCCGGAAGGCGGCCAGTTGCTTGCTTTCTTCGGTGGCGACATTGACCAGGCAACCCTTATTGATGTTGTTGCCGAAGACAACTTTCTATCGCTGAAGGAGTACGACGACGGCACTGCCACCATCAGCTCTCTCGCGGTCGAGCGCCATACGGGCCGGCCCTATGTTCACCGCCAGCGATTCAGTATCGAACCGCACAATGTCCGGGTAACTAAGATTGCCCGCTCCTGGGTCGATAAAGTATTCCCGGACTGACACTCAGGCCTGAGCAATAGCCCCCGGAATGGCGCGCTCTCCGCTATTCGGGAATTTGACAGCGTAACGACGTTACGCTAATGTATGTAAGGACGTTACGGTGATTCATATGGTTGCCAAAACGACGGCTGAACGCGTCAAGGAACAGCGCCGGCTGCGCATTGCTGAGGGCTGGGTAGAGGTACGTGTATGGGTCACGTCCGAGGAGGACGCAGTTGCCGTCCGAAAAATGGCAGATCAATGCCGGGCAAAAGCCGCCGCGCTGCCCGGCCTAGAAGAGGTATCAAAAACCATGAACATAGTCACCATGCAGCGCACCATCCAGGCCATCAGGGAGCAAGGCTCGCCAGCGTACATCACTCCGTCAGGTGCCGTGCTCACGCTCCTGACGGAGTTGGCCAGTGAAGGAGACCTTCAGGGCTTGTCCAAGGCATTCGCTATTTTTGCACATGCAAAACCAGGCAACGTCGCGATTGTGGCAAAATCAGTTCCGGCCAAAGTTCTGAACTCGTATTGGTTGGGCCACCTCAAGCTGAACAATTCAGCCACGTTCAACTGGACCCAGAAAAATCCAGATTGGGCGGAGTGGGTCACGGATGCACTCCGGAACCCGAGCCGTTTCGAGCACTTGGTAAACGCCTTTGCGGACGAAATCATGGCGCTTGAAAAGTCTAAGCATTGAGCACTGGAATTAGCTCACCACCGGACTTACACCAAAACCGCGCCCATGCTGGGCGCACAAAAAACCCCAGCTCGTGCTGGGGTTTTTCTTCATTACTCTGGCAGTGCGTAGCCATCGGTCTTGCCAACTACGCACCTTACGGTCATGCCGGCGCTGTCTGACTTCAGACGCACCACATGCCAAGTGCCGACGCCACCTGTTACGTCCCGAGCTAAATCAGGCGTCCCATCCCACCCTATTCCAGAATAAAACAAAGGGCGTGTCCCGGCCTGTTTTCGGCGGAACACGCCCCTTG
>Ga0302194_10000023_pt1 | contig 142294 bp, 115 predicted proteins | sample II_Bog_N1_1_FD_200227 | JGI IMG/M metagenome (GOLD analysis project Ga0302194, IMG submission 200227) | Peat permafrost microbial communities from Stordalen Mire near Abisko, Sweden - II_Bog_N1_1 | ecosystem: Environmental > Terrestrial > Soil > Wetlands > Peat | place: Sweden: Abisko...
ATATAGTATTCAAAACAAAAGAAATCATAAGACCCGGAAGAAGGTTTAAACGAAAAAAATATCGTTATCCGGATAGAAAGCCTTCACAACCATATAAAAACATTTAACTCTTAACTAAACGACATTGAATTCCAAATCTCAAAAAACAAAATCCAAACGGATACACCTTCAGCTAAGGGTTTTGTCTTCCAGTCTTAAAACGTAAAACCTAAAACTTACAACTTCCCCAATGGACATCCACAACCCTCAGCAACGAAGCTATAACATGAGCCGCATTAAGGGTAAGGATACCAAACCCGAAATGCTGGTGCGGAAGTTTTTATTTTCAAAAGGTTTTCGCTATTAATTAAATAGGAACAGTATTTAAAAAATTAAATTTTCTAGATAATTGTCTATTTCGATCTCACTGTCAAAATGTATACTAGAATCCTTTTCATTGTTGAAAAACAAAAAAAGATCTAGCAGGCTTTGAAATAATCTAAAAGAGTAACCTTCGTAATTATAGATATATAAAACTTTGTTCTTATTATTTTGATCCGTAACGAGCAAGGATTCAATAGTCCGAGATGACCTTAAATATTCGGTGTTAAATAGGGTAATCGTATTCATTTGAAAGAATATGTTTCACTATTATAAAAAAAATTTCAAAAGTAAACTAATCTATAACCCGCAGCTCTTTAAATACTCATAAATTTTATCATACTCTTTCTCTGGTCTTGTTAAATCTGAATCGCTTCCACTTGGAATCCAGATTGCTATACCTTCGCGCGCACGAGTCAATAAAACACGATATTTATTTAAAATAAACCGTTGCATGTCGATATTTACATTTGAAGACCATTTTGAAGATTTAACATCAAATTTTTGAGCAACCCATTTTTCATTATATGCTAAATCCAGGTCCCAACATAAACAACAGAAATCTATTTCAAGACCTTGTATTTCAAATTCAGTTGCTGCTTGTTCAAGATAATATGAAGAACGAATATCTTTTTCTTCTTTTAAAAACCAGTGTTCAACTTCTATTCGATCATTCACATTTACGCCTTCGGATTTCAAGCGAACAGCTCCTGATGATGAAACCAAACCAATTCGTTTATTGCCAATAACCCTTTTTCTTAACCACTCCTTTGCTGTTGATAATTCTCGAGTTAAAAAAATTGGAAAATCGTTTTTAATAGTAACGTATAGGTGTTTTGCTTTTTCAGAATCATTTTCTAAAGCAGCATTTACCCAAGCGTTTAAATTATTTGCTTTAAAAGATCGCTGGTTAACTTTTAGATGTAAGTTTTCATTTTTGAAAATTGATAAACCAATAGGCTCAGAGTTAAATAAAGTTTGGTTTGATGTCGATTCATCACCAAATAATAATTGTGGTGAAATATGAATTTGCCAATCTAAAAATGTTGTTTTAATAGCTTTTCCCCATTCAGCAATTCCTCCTTCTCCTGTATTTATTTCTTGGCCTCCGCCAACTAAAGCAATTACAACAGCCCAATCGTCATGCCTGTCCATAATTTCAAATAATAATTCGGCTTCAGATTTGTGTTGAAGCTCAAAAGATTTAATTTCTCTATTCTGATTTTGTTTAGAGTAATTATAGAAATGTTTAGCATTCCAACAGCGCTGCGCTTCATCAAAAACAACGACTTTTTCAGTAGGAGCATTTCTATTTCTAATTCCTTCTTTGATAAATGAATGTAAATCTTGAATCTTTCCTTTTATCGATTGTTTGGAATCTTCCATTTTTGGTTTCTTCCCTTTTTTACCTCCAGCTATATATCTTTGAATTTGTTTTTAATTATCGTCTCTTGCAAGAGCTTCTTTTAATACTTTAATCAACGGACCATTACCTGAAAAATATGCTGTATCAATTTCTTGACCACCAAAAGTTTCTTTTTCGTGAATAACGTTTAATCCAACTAATGTTTTCCCTGCTCCTGGGACACCCGTTACAAAACAGACTACTTTTTTTCTGTTAGTCCTAGCGTCATTAATAATGTCAATAATATATCCAGAAGTTAGTGTTAGGTTAATTGAATCTGCACCTGAATTAGAAATGTCCTCTACCTTTTGACCAGCAAAAAGAGCTTTAGCCGCTTGAACAATAGTTGGTGTTGGTTTGTATTCGCTGTTCTCCCATTTATCAGGATCAATTAAGATCTTTTTTGAATGGTTTATCGTGTAAGCATCAAGTAAAACTTCGGTTAAATTTTTCTCATTCGCTAATAAGCATTGGCTAACAGAATTAGGATTTGATATTAAAGAATTTTTAATGGTTGGCGCTAGCGGTGCAAATAATATTGGAACAATTGCTTTGTCTCTACTTTCTAAGTGAAAATCTTTTAAGTCAATAGCATAATCTTCTGCTTGTCTTCTGTCAGCAGATTCATATGTTTTTCTATCTAGTTTAAATTCAATAACAAGAATAACATCTTCTGCAAGAATCACAGCATCAATTCTTCTTGCTAATCTTGGAATTTCATATTCTAATAATATTTGCCAATGTAAAGAATTGGTGTTTACTTCAATCAATAGGTTAAAAGAGGATTTCAATAATTTGATACACTCATTCCACGAAATTGTTCCAATTGTCCATTGTTGGGTAAATCTGGCATTTTCGAGACTTAACTTTCCTAAAATAGAATTATCGTCTTCTTTTAAGAAACCATCTATTGAATTTCTGTAATAGGCAGCTCTCATTTCTTAAACTCCTTCGTGTTAAAAAATTCTGCAAAGGATATTTCAAGTGCATTAATTACCTTCTCTAATATTTCGGAAGAAACATTTCTTCTTCCATTTTCCAAATCAGAAACATAGGTTCTATCTATACCAGCTTTAAATCCAAAAGCTTCCTGCGAGATACCAAGTTCACCTCTCAGTTCTTTAATTCTTTTGCCGATTTTCAGCTTGATATCCATAGGTCCAAGCTAGATCTTTGTAGTTTTTAAGTCAACGGACTTTAAGTGTCATATTTTTTATATATTTGCATACATAAGGATCAATGATAGCCAAATTAAACTTGGAAATAGACCTAATCTATATTATGAATATGTTAGAATAAATTATGTTAGACCTACAACAAAAAACTTCAATCCTTGAAAAAATCCTTCAGGAACCGCCTCAAAATTATGCTGATGGTTTTAAGGAAGATATCCTGAACTGTTTGGAAGGCCTGAATACAGAAACTGTTCATTCCATGTTTTTGTCAAAACAGGATACAGAAGAAGACATACGGCAATGGGTTGACAAATTAACCTCCCGTATTGTAATGCACGAACATGAGGATGGAATAGATAATATCATTTGGGATTATATCTGTTGTGGTTAGTATGTAAACCATATGAAAATAATTTTCCGAGAAATAAACATAAAAACAACAGCGGTGGGACCGACTGAAAAAGCGGTCTGACCGCAAGTGCTTAGTTTACCATCAGCTATGGAGAAACGTTATATAAAACAGAATGTCCGGTTCAGTTATATGTATCGGGACGCAGGAAATTATAAGGAAAGGGGATTTGTAGTTTTCAGTAATCCTTATGACTATTCAATAGATCAATTGGATAAGAGCCTAAGGAAGGTGTTGATTGATCAGCTCTTTTTTATTCCGTCGGAATGTGACATTCCGCTTGTACATACATTTTTCTTTGATCCGGCTCTGGATCATGAATGGTATGAACTGGAAGATATAGAGCTAACACCGGAACCAGCAACCGATAGGCGAAGTATTGACACTTTTATTCAAATCTGTACAAAATGTTATGAAGCCTACCTTCGAAGTCTTCATCCGTAATGATCAGCCAACAAGCTGTCCGTATTGCGGTTCACGAACAGAGATTCTTGTGGACTTGTCTTGCACGCGCTTTCAAACGCAGATCCATGAATGTTTGCGTAAAACCTGTCGATATGTATTTATAGAAGAAAACGAATTCGATTTTTATAATGAGGGAAACAACCGTACCATTTAGAAAAAACAATATCCGTTTTCGCTACCGCTATCTGGATAGTACAAAACGAAAGCGTTATGATTCGCTGGTATTCTATAATCCGAATAAATACAGCATCGAAGAAATCACGGCACAGCTTTGGTCTGCCTTGATCGACAAACAGTATTTTACACATCGACATCTTTCTGTTCCGGTGCTGTCGCTGTTTCCGTTTTATGTAGAAAATGGAAATACCTGTTATGAGATCTTGTCTATTGAAGGCACGGAGATGCTGCCCACGGATGATAGAACGGTGGAGGATTTTATTCGTGCGTTGTAGGATGTGGTGGGTGTAGAATGGATAGAGATTAAATATGTGGTCAAAGACCACAAAATAAGAGACACCAGTCCCGCTGCGCTAAAGACTGGCGCCAGAATAGGGATGCGATGTTAAAAATATTTCAGCGGTCGGACGGCGGAAAAAGCCGTCTGACCGCATGCGCTTAGTTAACATTGTATTCAATTCAATTAAGAAATAAATAATATTAAATAACAGCGAGCTGACCGCTGATGCTTAGTTTATCTTCAACAATAAAAATAAATGTCACAGGCTATGGAAACAACAATGATCGCGCGCAAGGAAATTCTACTGCTATTATTAGCGGATATGCGCAACCGCAAATTACTATCGGGCCTGCAGGCCGCTGGTCTTGATCCGGAAGATTTTTATACCGACCTCTCGGATCTTATTCTCCGGAAAATGGGCTTTGAACAGTATCATCAGGAAGAGCTCTGTACCTGGTACGAACAGACCATGGATCACCTGATTGCTTCAGACATCCGCTATTTTAATGAACATCAACGCGAGTTGGCTTCCAACATGTATGAGATGCTGCTGTTTAAAAAAGATGCCATTCAGCAGAAACAATCAGTTTCACTTACTTGCTGGGGCAAGGAAATGGTGCGGAAGATAAAGAGGTTGGGGTGAGTGGTATTGCGAATAGTGGCTTATCGGTGCCGCCCGTTGAAATTCGTTCGTAATGAAACTAATCAGGCGGGCTAAAACACCGACCGGGCGAGAGGAATGAGGCTTGATATAAAACCTCCGAGGTCTTTAAGACTTCGGAGGTTTTGCTAGAGAAATTCCAAATCTCAAAAACAAAATCCAAACAGAGAAACATACCGCAAAAGGCTTACTCTTTCCGTCTTAAAACGTAGAACGTAGAACTTAAAACTTTTTTATCATCCGAAAACCTGTCAAAAATCATTTATAATTTCAGCAGAATGAATGTTATTTGCTTTCCTGAATTTGAGTAAAAGAACAGATTTCATAAATGAATATTCCTGTTTAAAATGAATATATTTGTCAGGGGAAGAATAATTTTAGTGGGACATATTTTAAAAACAAGAAACCGATTATAACATTGATTATGAAAAAAATCACACTGAGTTTTTATTTGCTGTTACTGCTTTCAGCGGTACAGGCGCAGGTTTCATTTGGTCCAAAGCTGGGCATGAATGTATCAACAGAGAGCTTTGCATTTTCAGGATATTACAATGGGAATTACGTTATATCCAGAACCCCGCAACTTAGTTATCAGGCAGGAGTAGTTTTGAATCTTCAGGTTCACAACAATTTTACCATACGGCCTGAGTTATTATTTAATCAGGTAAGAACGAGTACTACCTTCGGGGATTATTATTATGATAAAACACTCATAAACAACACCTATAATTACATTACGATTCCACTGAACTTTGTAGGAACCTATTATTTAGGAGCTGGTATGTTGAATTTGTTTATCGCACCACAATTAAGTATTGGTGTGGGTGGACACTATTCTCAAGTATCCGATTCAACAGCAGCGGGCACGGGAGGTTTACCAAGTGCAACATCTGAATCGGGTAAATTATTTCCCACTCAGGTACCTGCAAATGGTGGTGGCAATAGTGTAAACTGGTACTATAATCAGGTTAATGTCGGGTTCAATTATGGCGTAGGGTATATGATTAATCATTGTTTGTTTACAGCACAATATAGCCTTGGTTTGTCAAGCACGCAGCCATTTTATTCAGATCCATATTCCGCAGCTCACCGCAATGATTTTTACTCAAGAACCAATGGGTTTACATTTGCTATGACGTATCTGTTTGGGAATATTAAAAGGTAAAAATTCCAAACTCCAAAAGACAAAATCCGAACGGAAAATATATCCGCTGAGATTTTAGCCTTGATGTCTTAAAAACGTAGAACGTACCACATTAAACATCTTTCAATCTATAACTGGTGCCTTTGCCACCACCGGATTCTTTTTCCATAACACCTTTTTCTATGAGGTCCTATATATTGCGCATTACAAGCAATCTCCGCACTTTTTGCGGAGATTAAGCGCATTATTCTCCGCATCGTAATCAAAATCAAATCAGTTTCACATATCCCTTGGAGGGTTCATTTTTGAATCATCGAATAAACGTATTTTTCAGATATGGTTTTAATAAACCCTCCAGGGGTGGAGTGGAATATTTGTAGGGCGTTCTCTTCCGTATTAATACACCCTTCGATCCGTATATACCCCTATTTCAGCACGATACAGAAAGAACTATTTTTAATACGTGCAATATATATAATTACGAACCCTCTTTAACCCTTTCTGTATGAAAATGGCAAGCTACCTGATTTTGCTGCTGATCGGGTTAAGTGCCTGCAGCAACGTACATCTTAATCCGGTGTTTCCGGAAACAACTCAGAGCGGACAAAAAATCTTTGTCTGCAAGGTTAATGGCAAGGAATGGATTCCTACGAAAGGCAATGCTATAAATGGATTATCAATAGGCTGTTATAAAGGTTCTTTTTATATACATGCCCAGCGGGTTGAAAAAAATACCACAACTCAGTATATCTATCTCCGCAAAGCGAATACAAGAACAGAGGGTTCATATAGCTTTCATAATTCAGAAACAGATCAGGCTAATTATACTTATCTGGAAAACAGCTGTAATTATAGAAGACAAGCGATCGAAAACGGTCATTTAACTATCACACGTCTGGATACAATCAACGGCATCGTTTCGGGTCGCTTCGACTTTATTGTGAAACAAAAAAACTGTCCGGATATAGAAGTAACGGATGGGTACTTTGATTATACATATCGGTGATTATGCAAAAGGTAACAAAATCAATGCTGGTTTTAAGTGTTAAGTATAAGTTCTAATAAGGAAAGGATAAAGCATGAAGGCTAATACTTAAAACCATCATCCATTTCCTAAATACAAATGTCACCATTGTTATGTCAACGACCAACAATCTGAAATCTTCAATTTATAGCTGTATACTATTTCAACAAAATATGAAACAAGATTTTTGTTTGACTACTTCCATCTTAAAACTTAGGACGTAACACTTAAAACTTTTTCTCTCCTCATTCAATCAAAAAAATCAAAAGAATCATAGTTCAGATAACAATATACAAGTGTTTGGTGTCGCCCGATTGAAATTATTTTTTTAAGTAAAATTTCAGACGGGCCAAACATACAACCACGGCGGAAAAGCATAGTTCGGATAGTTTAGATTAAAAAAATTTTAAGAGTTTACAATCAAAGCCTATGAACACAACCGTTTCCGTATTAATACAAACCCTCTCTCCGTATTTATCCTTATTTCAATAGAATACAGAACAGCTAATTTTGAAAGAATTATTCGACACTTTTTCAGCAACACTTTTTGTATGAAAACATTTTATTACCTGATCGTATTACATGCGCTTTATCTAAGTGCTTGCAACAAAATATATATTGAACCAAACCTTCCTGCAGAAACGCAGACAGGGGCAAACACTTTTGGTTGTAAGGTGAACGGCAAAAAATGGATACCCAAAGCATGGTTTGTCTTTAATATGGGAGCTAGCTGGTATAATGGTTCATTTAGAATATGGGAGGTAAGGTATACAAATACTCCAAAAGTGGATCAACAAATATCTATAAGAGTTGAAAGCGTTAATGGAACAGGGTCATATGTATTAAATAAAATACATCATGTTCAGTTTAGAAATCAATTAAATTCTTGTGACTACAATACGGACTCTCTCAACACGGGTCATTTAATAATTACCAAATTAGATACCATCAATAAAATAATTTCCGGCCGTTTTGATTTTAAAGTAAAACAAGCTGGTTGTCCGGATATTGAAGTAAGCGAAGGTCGCTTTGATTATAATTATCATTGATTAAAACTAAAATCATCATGAAAAAATTTCAATATCTAATTCTGCTAAACGCTATGTGCATAGTATTAAGCGCATGCATCAAAACACATGTTGAACCGAATCTTCCTGCGGAAACACAGTCAGGAAAAAACACTTTTGGTTGTAGAGTGAATGGCAAAATTTGGGTAGCGGAAGCTCCGTTTCCGATAAGCAGACTTACTGGTGGTTGGTATAAAGGCTCTTTAAATATATATGGTATTAAGAAAAAAGATAATACGAGTCAGCATATTTACATTAGAAGGGTAAAAACTACAGCAGTTGGTACTTATATATTGAATAATTCAGATACTGAACAAGTCCATTTTAGTGACTTATCTATAAACTGTGACTACTATACAGATTCGTTGAATACTGGTCATTTAACAATCACCCGGCTTGACACCATAAACGGCATCATTTCCGGCCGTTTTGATTTTAAAGTAAAACAAACAGGTTGTCCGGATATTGAAGTAACCGAAGGCCGTTTTGATTATAATTATCATTGATTAATACTAAAATCATCATGAAAAAATTTCAATATCTAATTCTGCTAAACGCTATGTGCATAGTATTAAGCGCATGCAACAAAATACATGTTGAGCCAAGTCTTCCTGCGGAGACCCAGATCGGTGCAAAAACATTTGGCTGTAAAGTGAATGGTAAAGTTTGGGTAGCGGATGCTCCGTTTCCGATAAGCAGATTAACCAATTATTATTATAACGGAGTTATAGGTGTGAGAGCTACTTTAAAAACAAAAGACATTTGTCAAACAATTTATATATGCAGAGATAGTGTGTATAAACCTGGAACATATTTAATAAATAATTATTTACAACATAAAGAGGGCGAACTATGTGATCTTAATTCACAATGTTGTTATGATACAGATTCTGTCAATATTGGATACTTAGAAATGACGCGTGTTGATACTATCAATGGAATATTTTCCGGTCGTTTTCGATTTAAAATAACTGTTCCGGATTGTGGAACCGTTGATGTAACGGAAGGTCGATTTGATGTAAGAAGATAGACGTAATAAGACCCAAATTCACATAAAAAAACCAATCATATAAATATGTTTTAATTTTAATTTAATCAGCTATGAAAAAACGTTTAACTACTTTTATGCTCATTTACTTGAGCATTCAGACCACATTTGCCCAATCTGAAAACAATTATCATTACGGAAGTTTTCAGACTACTGATAATGTAACCGTATCCATCGAACAGCAGCTGGCAAAACTCTTTAGCAAGCTTAATTTTTCGGATGTTAAAACCGGACTGTTGGAAGAAAGAGGATTCAGTCCGTTGGACCCCGGCTATTTTGCAGGAGAAGGCAAAGTCTATCAATCGCTATCCACTAAATCATTGGAGGCATGGAAGGGCGACTATAGAATGAAATATCAATCAGCACAAAAAGAGGCGAATCGAATTGCTGGACTTGGTGATAACCTTATCCGAATGGATAATTTAATGATGCAGTATTTTCTGCCGATGCTTGGTAAATCAAATCCTGCCCCTAGCAGTATGCTTGACATGGAAGCAAATACGAATGCTTACCGTAAATTGGATAGTACGCTAACGATTTTATCCAGCAAACATACCCTTTGTTTCAATCCGGTTAAAAGCTATTTGTCGGCGATATCTTCTCTGCTGAAAAGTTATATTCAATCGTATAGCCCTCAGGAATTAGCGGCATTACACAAAAATGAAAATGCAGCCAATATTCAAGTATTGCGGGTGCTATACTCGGGCATGTATAATGGTAGTGTGGATACACTCCATCGTCCAATGTTATCTCTTTTCGATTATGATAAAAAGATTCAAGCTGCAACGGGAAATCCGATAAGTATTAGTATTCAACACCTGCATTATTATACCTTATTGGAAACAGCCCTTACGGAAAATTTATTGACGAATGTTAACGGAGTTTTATACGATGTTCCAAACCGTCGTAAAAATCCTTATGTACTCAATAACCTGGTGGCAGCGTCTCCTGTTTCCGATACTATTGAATCGGCTGCCCAATTTGTAATTCGCCCCAACCTTTTCATTTCAAACACGGGTAAAAATCTCCAGGCAGTAGAGATTGATTTTGCAGATGGTAAAGGTTATCGCCGCATGCAGATGAACGAAGTTGTATCGGTTCAATATATGAATGGCGGAGACAAGGAAATTAAATACATTCTTGTCTATAGCGATGGTACGCTTGCAACCTGTCATTCCGGTGTGTATGTAAAACAAAGGATGGCTTCTGCTATTGCCTTTTATTCTGGTCCGGATGCCGAATGGAACGTTACCGCTTCTAAAGCTTACTTAGGAATAAAGGCTTCTGCTAAGGTTTCTATTTCCTATGGTTGCGGAAATAATCGCTTACGCAAGCCTTTGATTGTAGTGGAAGGATTTGATCCATTAAATAATATTAATTATTCATTTTTTACAAATCAATTAAGACAGTCCACAAGCCCTAATTCTCTATCAACAGAACTAAGCAATGTTGGCTACGATATCGTCTACGTAGATTTTGCAAACGGCACAGACTATATTCAGCGCAATGCTTATCTGTTAGAAGAAATCATTAATCGTGTAAATCAGGTCAAAGAAGGCAATGAACCCGTAGATATTATTGGTATCAGCATGGGCGGACTTATTGCCCGATATGCCTTGCGGGATATGGAGCGTACGGGTCAGCAACATCAGGCAGATCGTTTCATCAGTTTCGATACGCCTCACTTGGGAGCAAATGTACCACTTGGCTTTCAATGCTTTTTCAAAGATATCGCCTTAGACCCTCGTTTCTTTTTTATATCCAAGATTCAGCAGGGACTTGCTATTTTGAATTCACCGGCGGCCCGACAAATGCTTATATACCAGACGCCGGATTTTCAGCCAAACAATCAGAGTGAGCACATAAAATTTATGAATGAGCTGACTGCAATGGGGAATGGAGGCTTTCCGGCGCTTACCCGAAATGTGGCGATTTCCAATGGTTCCCAGAGTGGTAATGGTCAGTTTTTTGCACCGGGAAGTCAGCTTCTTGGTATTACAGGAAACTCTTTAACAACACTTAGAACTCCTTTGTATAAAATATTCGGGGCTTTCGCAAGTATAGTATTACAGACCCGATATTATGTTGATATTCATGTATATGCTATGCCTTCTTATAACGTGAAGTCCTTCGTTATTTATCGAGCTAAAATGATTGTTCAAGTTTTGGGTATAGTTCTCTATGTGAAAGATGCTTCACAACAGGTGTCCTCTGTAGATCCTATCGATAGTGCACCGGGTGGGAAATATGATTTAACATTTCTGTTTGGTGCTATAAAGGAAGCTTCTGATTTTGTAAAAATTTCCATGGTGAGCGAATTTTCCTTTGTAAATACAACAAGTGCCTTGAATATCGTTCCGCCGAATAACAATCTATATTATAATGTAAATAATAACAATGTTGTGAGTAATGGCAGAACAAACTTTATGCGTATTGCAGGTCCGGTTGGTTCTGCGAATCCCTCTGATCCAAAATCATATAATCAGGAACATGCGGTTTTCGATCCGACAAATAACATTTTGTTGCAGGCAGAGTTAACAGATAAAACCAAACATGGCGTTATGGATACTTATATTTCTCTGCTTGTAAATAAATCCTATAACTTTGGTGCGGGTACAATCAACCGACTCGGAAATATACAAGTTTCGGAAACAGGAGTATTGTCCATCAATGCAAATACCAATACGGATCTTCTGCCTTCATCCAATCCGAAACCAATACAAGGTTCACGTTTTTCAGTTTCGGTTAACGGCGCGGATAATTGCGGCTATCATGCGAAAGTACTTGTTTCGAATGGAGGACAATTGATACTTGGAGATCCTGTTGCAAACAATATTGGTATACTGGAAGTCCGGGATCAGGCTGCTGTTGAAATACGAAGTACTGGTATACTTACGATCAATACCAATTCAGAAATTCATGTGAAGGCAGGAGCTACACTAGTGGTCCATTCAGGAGCTACGTTGAATCTGAACGGAAAACTTACCATTGATCCGGGAGCATATTTCTGTATTGAAAACGGTGCAATAATAAATACAGGCAACAAATCCATCTTATCGGTTTCGCCATTCTATAATCCCGGTGCCAATCCATTAAATAGAATTGTAACCGTAAATTGTCAACAACCTTTTTCATGTCCGGGCAATCCATATGCACTGAACAATGATGCGTTGCAGTTTGATGGCATCGATGACTATGTTGAAATTCCGGAAACAAATGGAACGCTGAATCTGGGACAAGGAGATTTTACGATTGAAGCAGTAGTAAAATCAGATTATATAGGTTCAGCACCCGACATTCAAATGATTCTTTCCAAGCGAAATTCATTGACAACGAATGGAACGGTGGATGGCTTTATGTGGGGTATCTGGCCATCGGGTCAGGTATATGCACAACTAAATGATGTACCGAATATGGGATATAACATGGGGCCGAATGTGCTGGATGGTAATTGTCATGCCTTGGCACTGGTGCGTCAGGGTAATCAGCTCCGTTTTTATGTAGATGGAATGATTACATATTCAACAGCCGTAGGATCCAGAAACATTAATTCTACCGGTTCATTGCGGATTGGACATAATCATATCAGCAAGGTTCCGTTTAAAGGATTGATTGGTGATGCAAGAATATGGAATATGGCTGTAACTCCGTCAGCCGATCCGGTTAATCCAAACGCATTTGGACTTGTGGGTTATTGGGATATGAATGGTCCATCATCACACTTTGTAACAGACCGGTCCGGGCATGGTAATAATGGAATACTTGGAAGTACCACAGGTTGTGATATCAACGATCCTGTTTGGGTATCCGGAAATTCATTAGCTTGTAGTGTTGGAGCAAACTTCAGAATAGCACAACAAGGTCCATCAGCAGGTTATATGATAACAACAAGTTCGGGCATTTCTAATGCTGTGAATATTTATCCAAACCCTTTTTCAGAAAAACTTAGCGTTGATATTGCAGGAATCGACGGTGTAATCAGTATAAAAATAATTAATGAAAATGGAAGCCTTGTATATAGTAAGGAAAATTGCTCTGTGGCTGAGACATTATATCTAGGGGAGTCTTTCCCTGCAGGATTTTACTTTATGGAAATCTCAAGCCAATCTTTTCAACAGAATGTTAAATTGGTAAAAATTCACTAACAAACCATGAAGGTCTTTTGGGCCTTCATGGTTAAATGATAGAGACATATATTATGAAAGTACTCGCCACGCTACCTATTCAGATCAGCGACCCAGGGCGAGTCTTTTATTTCAGAAATTACAAATTACAAATCACAAAAAACAAATTCCAAACGAATATAGCCATCGCTCACTTTTTAATCTTTCTGTCTTAAAACTTAGAACTTAAAACTTAAAACTTTTTCTCTCCTCATTCAATCATAAAAATCAAACGAATCATAGTTCAGACAGGCTAGGCACACAACCACGGCGACAAAACCATCTCCCTTTTGGAATTTGTCTTTTGTGATTTGAATTTTTCACGAAGTGTAAATCTTGTAACATATTTCAATAATTATACAACAACAACACGATCAAGCTTACCTACTTTTGGATTGTTGAGCAGAATGTTCATTCATTTAAAAACGAATATTAATACAATCCATAAAATCATGAACAAAAGTATAACAGGTATTTTTCTATTTCTTATAAGCCTTGCCTTACAGGCACAGGTAACCATTGGTCCGAAAGCAGGCTTGAATGTATTTACTGAAAGCTTTCAATTCTCAGGCTATTATAATGGAAATCAGGTTATATCCAGAACACCTAAAGTGGGTTATCAGATCGGTGCTGTCATGAACATACAGGTTCACAATAATTTTTCTATACGACCGGAATTATTGTTTAACCAAATCAGTAATAGTACAACCTTTGGTGATTACTATAATAACAGTACAACCATAAACAATACCTATAACTATCTTTCAATTCCCATTAATTTCGTAGGAACCTATTATTTAGGGGCCGGCGTATTCAATCTGTTTATAGCTCCTCAATTCAGTATTGGCTTGGGTGGTAAGTATTCGCAACAATCCGATTCTTCAGCAACAGGCCCGGGCACCTTTAATCGACAGAGTTCTGAATCCGGAATTTTATATGCCCAGGCCGTACCAGAGAATGGAGGAGGCAATAGCCCCAATTGGTACTTTAATCAATTTAATATGGGTTTGAACTATGGTGTAGGCTATCAGATTGAACACGTATTATTTACCGCACAGTTTCATATGGGTTTAACAAGTACGCAGCCGCATTATACGGACTCAAATTCGGAATCTAACCGGAATAATATTTATTCACGCAACAATGGATTTACCTTTGGCCTGGCTTATTTGTTTGGGAATATTAGAAGATAAGAACACCTTAACAAAGACAATACAAGTACAATTTATAGTTTAGTTTCAGGAGCACACTCTTAATTTTAAGAGTGTGCTTTATTATTAACAATACACGATGGGCTCATACAAAGGAGATACTATTTTAACAGATGAATTATTCACGAAAAGAATTAATTTCACCACAGGAAAGTATTAAAGTATATGCCCGAAATTCAAACCGGAACCCTTCTTCCATCCGAAATCACATCTTTACTGGAATTACAGTATGTAAATATGATTGAAAACCTTTCCGTGAATGATGCTTCTGAACAAGGTTTTTTGACGTTTCGATACGATGAAGCATTTATATCCGAAATGCTGACAGATATGCCTCAACCGGTTGCAAGGGATGGTGAATTATTGATTGGCTATGCTCTGGCAACATCAAAACGGGCCGCAGCCTTGAATCCATTAACGAAAACAGCCTTGGATTTATGTGAGAACTTGTTTGTAAACGAGAAGGCACTAAGAGACCTGAAATATTATATCCTAGGTCAGATATGTGTTAAAGAAGGATATCGCGGCAAACGTATTTTTGATGATTTATATAATGAACATAAGAAGCTATTTTCGAATACATATGATTGTATTGTAACCGAAATCTCCCAGAAAAACACCAGGTCATTGGCCGCACATAAGCGCGTTGGCTTTCAGGTAATTCATTCATATAATGATGGAAAAACAGACTGGGATATCGTTTTTTGGGACTGGAAAGCGAGATTCTAGAGTATTATAAAGTGTTTTTATTTAATTAGGTAATTATCAGTCATCTCAAAAAGCTTGATAAATAAAGTCAATGTTTTTTTATTAAGTCAATATTGTATTATATATCTTGCCTTAAGTTTGTCAGTAACGGGACAAACGTGTACGATTTATAACGTATACTTGCAGCACAGTACTCGCCTCGCTACCCATTTAGATCAGCGCACAAGGGCGGGTATTTTGCGTTATAACGGTTCGCAGATTCCAAATCACAAAAAACAAATTTCAAACGGATAAAACCTCCTTCAACGGAATCTAAAAGGCACAGCAATAATTTGTCCGTTTGCAATAAAAACGACTCCAAAACGACTTGATATATAAAGGCCTTCAATCTCAAAAGAACAAATTCTCACGATCCGAATGAAAAAAAATAAAGTCTCCCTTAGTCATGTATTTAAAACGATTATCTGGCCAAGAAGAAAAACCGTATTTATTGGTTTGATATTAATTGTAATAAGTCGTCTTGCCAGTTTGGTTTTACCGGGCGCCAGCAAATATTTGATGGATGATGTTATAAAGAACAAAGACATGCATATGCTGCAAATACTTTTATGGGTTGTTGCGCTGGCAATTTTAGTAAATGCAGTGACATCTTTTTTGCTTACCAAAATATTAAGCATAGAAGCTCAATTGCTTATTTCAAAACTACGTGTACAAGTACAACGCAAAATACTTTCGCTTCCGGTAAGTTATTTTGATAATAATAAATCAGGTGCTCTTGTTTCCCGCATTATGACGGATGTAGAGGGTGTTCGAAATTTAATAGGAACGGGTTTGGTTCAGCTGGTAGGCGGAACATTAACAGCAATCATAGCATTGGTATTATTGATTGAGATCAGTCCGATGATGACATTATATGTATTGGTTCCGGTTGCGATCTTTGCTTTTATTGCGATGAAAGCTTTTGCAAAGATTCGTCCGATATTCCGGAACAGGGGGATTATTAATGCAGAGGTTACAGGAAGATTAACGGAAACCTTAAATGGTGTTCGGATTATTAAAGGCTTTAATGCAGAAGAACAGGAAAATAAATCGTTTGAAAAAGGGGTAGAGCGTTTGTTTGATAATGTCAAACAAAGTTTAACCTCAACAGCTGTTATTACAAGCGCTGCAACGTTCTTATTGGGAATGGCATCAACGGGGATTATGGGCATCGGTGGTTATATGATTATTAACCAAACGTTAACCTTTGGCGAATTTTTATCTTTCACCTTATACTTAGGCTTTATGATTGCACCAATCGTGCAGATGAGCAATATAGGAAGTCAGTTAACAGAGGCCTTTGCAGGTTTGGATCGTACAGAAGAGATTATGAATATGCAGCCGGAGGAGGATACTGATAAGAGAACAATAGTACTTGATAAAATTGAAGGGAACATTCGTTTTGATAATGTATCCTTTGCCTATCAGGAAGGAAAAGAGGTTGTTCACTCAATCAGTTTTGAAGCACCAGCAGGTTCAGTCATTGCCCTAGTAGGGACATCTGGCTCCGGGAAAACGACGATAGCGGGTTTGGCAGCAACCTTTCTAAATCCGGATTCAGGAAAGATTACAATCGACGGTACAGATTTATCGGAGGTAACATTAAGCAGTTACCGCAAACATTTAGGCGTTGTATTACAGGATGATTTTCTTTTTGAAGGAACAATACGCGAGAATATTTTATTTCCTCGTCAGAATGCTACGGAAGAAGAATTACAACGTGCAGTAAAGGCAGCTTATGTGAATGAGTTTACAGATCGTTTCGAAACAGGACTGGATACATTGATTGGTGAACGTGGTGTGAAATTGTCCGGCGGACAAAGACAACGTATAGCGATAGCTCGGGCTATTCTTGCGGATCCGAAAATTATAATTCTGGATGAAGCCACATCAAATCTTGATACACACAGCGAAACAATGATTCAGCAAAGTCTCACAGAATTGATGAAAGGTCGCACAACCTTTGTTATAGCACACAGATTAAGTACCATCCGTCAGGCGAATCAGATACTGGTAATTGAAAACGGTAGAATTGCAGAACAAGGAACCCACCTGGAATTGATTGAAAAACAAGGTCGCTATTACGAACTGCATACGTATCAGGCAAGAATATAAAAACTAAGCCAGCCCAAACAATTATTTGGGCTGGCTTTTAAATAAACAACAGGATTTATTTTTGTTTCATTACTCCATCAACCGGCGGCGGCAGGATATTTTTAGCAGTCATATCCCGCATAATGGATTCGGTAATTACAATGGATAAATTTTCAAGATCGGCTGGATTTTTTGTTTTTGTTTCCGCAAAGTAGACCAATGAATCTTTAGAGGAATCAAAAATATTTGTTTCTATTGTGTACTTGCTGGTTGTGACATAATAACCTGGCTGATATACCGTATTATAACTTTGATAAAAATAGTTATTGAATCCTCCATAATTATTAAAATAACTACCAGAAGAGTAAGGCGGATAATAATAGCCCAGACTAGGTGTATAGCTTGAAGGTACATAGCGTGTTTGCTTATCTTTGTCAACTAACACAACACACATAATTGCATCATAGGTGGAATCAAGAACATCACGAAATGCCAGTAAAGCAGTAGTATCTCCATTCTGAATAAAACTTCGGTCTCCAAATTTTTCAAAAGATGAATATGCTTTGATGCCATGAATCTCAAGGGCTTCAGCCATATCCAGTTCAATATCCTGTCGTAGAGGCGTATCCTTATCTCCCATCAAACCAATGATCAAAACTTTCTTATAATTTTTTAACTGAAATCCAGGAGCAAACCAGGACGATGCCAATTGATAACTTACGGAGCAGGAATTCATTATAACAAATAATGACCCGATTAGTAGGAGAGTAAAGGGTTTCATAAAATTCAAATTTTCAAAAGGATTAGTTATAAAAAAACCACGTAAATTTTACGTGGTTTTATATTTCGTTTTCAAAATGTAGCTTATCTCTTTTTAACGCTATTAATAACCTGTTTGCTTATCATGTCATTAATAACAGCTTTTGTAACTTCGTTTGACATAGTAACAAGATCTCCCGGGCTATATGTTTTTGTTTCAGCTGAATAAATTAATGTGTCATGATGAAAGTCAAAAATATCCGTTTCGATCGTATAGTTTACTGTAGTATTGTAATAACCTTGTGTATTAACATTGTTATTACCCTGGTTATAGTAATTCTGGAATCCGCTGGTATTGTTGAAATAGCCGCCATTGTTCATTCCGTTATTATAACCATTGTTCATCCCATTATTCATTCCATTATTATAACCATTGTTCATTCCGTTATTCATCCCGTTGTTATAACCGTTATTATAATTCATTCCGTTGTTCATTCCATTATTATAGCCGCTATTCATTCCATTATTCATATTATTAGTAGTAGTACCAGGAACGTAATATTGTTCTTTGTCTTTGTCAATTAACACCATACATAAGATAGCGTCAAAGCTATGGTCATTTACATCATGTAAAGCAGACCGTGGATCTTTTTCCTTAAATGCCATTGGTCCATAGGTTGCAAATGCAGAGTAAGCCATAATGCCTTGATTACGAAGTGCATTTGTCATATCAATTTCCATATCCTGTCTTAACTCAACATCTTTTTCACCCATTAAGCCAATAACCAGCACTTTTTTGTAATTATTCATCTTTAGCGTTGGGGCTGTCCAGGAGGAAAGCAATTGTGTGGAATTACAGGATTGAAAAATATGACAGATAGCCATTGTTAGGATTAATAAGCTACCGGAAAAAAGAACTCTTTTCATAAAATACAGATTTACAAGACGTTTAGTGTTCTATTTACCAAGGAATTCTGTAGAAATTCTGAATAGACACTTATTTAATATACTTACGGGCAATTGAAAAGGGAAAAAGGTTTTTATAAATATTTTGAGAAAGTAAGCTAACCATTGAATAAAACATGATTTCAATAATGGGAATAATATTCATTTTCAATGGACTATAAATTCCGTATTGCAGGAACGTTGAAATGGCGATTAACCATATAAAGGATTTTTCCGTTAAGAAAGATTGAATTGATAAATAAATTAAAAAACATAACTCACATGAAAAAATCAATCTTTTTACTGGTACTACTTGGTTTATTAGCAGCCTCCTGCGGAAGTTCAAGAAATGGCTTACATAGTCATGCTGCAAAAAGACCTCCTTGCACAAAATAAAACACAATTAAATCCGCAACCAATAATGACCAGAAGAACCTAGAAATATAGTTCTCTGGTTATTTTACATACGTATAATTTTCAATTCTACTCTTCTATTCAATTTTCGGCTTTGTTCGGTTGCATTACTGGTAATCGGGTACTTACCCCCATAGCCAACACCATCGATTCTGGAAGCTGCAATTCCTTTACTTACCAAATAATCTTTAACAGACTTGACACGCTGTTCGGATAGAAGCACATTTTTATCTTCATCACCTTGGTTGTCGGTATGTCCGGAAAGCTCAATTTCCATATCCGGATACTTATTAAGTGTAACATACAAAGCCTCTAGCTCAGCATTTGAATTTGGCAATAATTCAGAACTTCCTTTATTGAAAAGAATGTTTTTCAAAATAATATTATTTCCAACTTTCAGTTTTGATAAATAAACAACCCTGTTAACATACCCACGTGAAAAATCTTCTGTTATTTTTATAGTATCTGTAACCGGAAAATAATCGGCCACATTTGTTTTAACAATAAATGGAGCAAGCGGAAGATCGGCCGTATAATATCCATCATAGGATGGAATAGAAATATGGCTTTTGGTTGAATGCAACTCAACCGTTCCCGATAAATAAACCTTCGTATCGGCATCTTTTAATTCAATCAATACGGTAACAGAAGTGTCTTTTCGGTTGCCAAGTGTTTTCGGTTGCGGCGTAAGTTGTAGGTCCGCTTCTTTTTCATTGGAACAGCTAACAGGTGCAACTGTTGACTTAGAAAAGCCCCAATTCCCATAATGAGAAGAATCATTGTCAAGTCCCCAAATACCATTGATTCTTGTTCCCTCTTCATTGAGAACAAAGACCCCCCATCCTTTTTGCTCATCATCCTTATGCTTCCAATGAAATCTATAAACTCTTCTTTTCGCTGAAGTAATAAATAACTGACCATTGGCCCAGTTGTAGCAACCATAAAGATTGCCTTTACTCGTTCTGGAAATACTGACCCAATCAGTTAAATTTTTCCAGAAACCAGTTAAGCTTTGTTGTTCAATTTCCGGTTTCGCGAAATCTCCCCAGGCTTCAAACTCCATTAATTCGGTCCATTGCGAATTTCCATAATTAGATAAAATGGTTAATCGGATCCAGCGAGCTTTAACTCGTTTAATATTTAAATTAAGCGAACTATAGGGTTGAAGTGTAAATGTATCAATAGAAATAAAACCTGAAACGGGAGACGTTACAGAATATTCAACGTTAATATCTTTGCTACAAACACCGGCATATTTAGTCTGACAAAAATTATTGAATACAAGCTTATCAATCAGGTATGCTTCTGACAATTCAAATACAAATGTATAAGGCACTTTGGATGTCGCACCTGAACACCACCCTACAGAGGAGCTCTCATCTACCAAACCTTGCCAGGTCCAGTCTTCTATAATGGGCGTATTCACCGAGGAAGTAAAAAATGTGGAGGGACTTTTAACAATTCTACATCCGTTTTTTAGTGCCATGGCGTTTATAGATTCTCCCTTCAAAATCGAACCAGAAAGAAATAGGCTTACCAAAAACAAGGCGTTAAATATTTTCTGCATGATACATGGATAAGGCTTGAATTCTAAAATAAAAAAAAAGAGCCGCATTTGCGACTCTTATACGTGTAAAGACGGAAGAAATAATTATTTTAATGTATCCAGTACTTTTAATACTTTTTCATAATCGGGCTCCGATGTAATTTCAGGAACCAATTCAGTATAGCGCACAATATTGTCTTTATCTACAACTATAATGGCGCGTGCTGAAAGACCTTTCATTGGTCCGTCAATAATTTCAGTATTATATTTTTGTGAAAACTCAGAATTTCTGAAATCAGAACCACTGGTAACATTAACAATACCTTCTGTTTCACAAAATCTTCTCATAGCAAAGGGCAGATCTTTTGAAACCACAATCCCGCTTACATTTTCTCTGTTAGCCAATTTTTGATTGAATTGTCTTGTTTCAAGGGCACAAACACGAGTATCCAGACTGGGAACAGCAATAATTACTTTTATTTTGTTTCCCTGTCCGTATAAAGAAGATTCGGATAAATCAGGTTTTACAAACGTGAAATCGGGAGCCTGATTTCCTATACCCGGCAAATCACCTTTAATGCTGGTAGCATTTCCTTTTAGAGTTACTATTGTCATTTTATTAAGTTTTAATTTCTTTCCGCTGGAATAATTTAAATGCTGATCTATAAAAGCTATTTTACTTGTATGGATTCCTTCCCTAAGTTATTTCAAAAATCTGATATTCCATTGCAAATTTTTGGTAGAAGTTAAGCTGAAAATCTGAATTCAATTTTCCCAAAATTAGTGGTTTTCAACTTTTTATTAGTTTCTGAAAATCAAAAATTAACGAATCACTTTAAAATGTAAATACAGAAAACTTATTACAGGGCTAAGTAAATAGAATATCAAAAAATGAAGTAATAATTTTATAGGATGTATGTAACTATTAAGTCTACGAATAACAGTGCCTGTAAAAGGATTTTAAACTAAAACTCCATGTATTTTTTGTTTTACGAAATCGATATCACTTTAAATGCATTGTCCGATTTTGCTGTCTATTAACAAATTATCATACGTAAGGTTTATCTATTCTAAAAAAACCTGTAATTTCAGGATTATATTTATATAGATTAAATCATTATTTAATATGAAAGGGAAACACTTTTTACCATTTCTTTTAGCATTAAGCTTATATGCCATTTTAAATGCTTGTTGTGCCAGAAAAACAGATAATCAGGAAGAACATTCGGGAATAAGTACCGTTAGTATTCAAAAGCAAGGCGATAGTTTGTATACACTTGCCTTTGCAAACTTAAAGGCAACAGTAGATTATAAAAACGGTGGAAGACTGGAAAGTATTTCACTAAATGATGATGCGTCATTTTTATCAGGAAAGAAAGTGAATGCCGGTAATTGGGGTACATCGCTTTGGCCAAGTCCACAGAGTGCATGGGGATGGCCGCCGTCACAGCAATTGGACAATATGAATTATGAAGTTATTCAGGATTCAAATGAAGTTATTTTAAAAAGCCAGAAGGATCCAAAACAAGCTTTTATTTTTACAAAGGCATATAAAATTAATATATCAGACACTTCTTTGGTAATTACGTATACAATTCTGAATGATACCACAATTGCTCAAAAAGTTGCTGCATGGGAAATATCAAGAGTTGCACCAGGCGGATTAACGTTTTATCCATCTGGCACGGAGGTTAAAAGAGGACAAATGGCTTCATTAACAAAAGATTCAATAGGTATCACTTGGTTTAAATATGATGCAGCAGCTATTCCGACCGGAGTGCCTAAATTATTGGCTGACGGCAAAGAAGGTTGGATGGCCCAAGTAAATAAGGGATATATCCTGGTTAAAAAATTCCAGGATGTGGCAGACGGAAAATACGCACCTGAAGAAGGTGAGATTGAATTATATGCCAACCCTGATCATACATACATTGAAATTGAACAGCAAGGTGAATACGCAGAATTAAAGGCAGGAGAAAGTTTGACCTATACCGTTATATGGAAACTTAGAAAACTACCGGAAGGTGTGAATGAGGAAGCTGGAAATTTAAAACTTGCTTCATTCGCCCGATCGCTGTCAAAATAATTTAATGCGGAAGAACACCTCAATGAAAAGAATTAATCCGTTTTTCTCAAAAGGAGTTCTTCAGACACACAACAGTATTGAAGCGAAGCGCATTGTAATATGTAACATTACAAATGTACTTACCATTTCAATATGTATTGTGATGGGCACGACCCTCTCTATTATCTCCTTTTACCCACTTAACCTGGTATTTATTATTGCCGGGATTTGTTATCTGATTACCCACAGGATACTGGCAGCAGGTTATACCTCCGCTGCTAAGGCAATGCTGTTTTATGTTATACTAGCCCATACGTTATGTATGTCTATTATACTTGGAAAACACGCAGATGTTAAGAATTTCTATATTCCAATAGCAATACTTCCTTTTTTGTTTTTTGGTCAAAAAGAAAAAGAATTGTTTTATCTGTCTGTAATACTTTCAATTGTAAATATAATCCTGGTTTATTCAACGCAGCAATCGTATACCTCACCTATTCATTATTCGGATGAAACATATCAGTCTATCAATTCTGTTATTAATTTGATTTCAATTGGCTGTATGATCACCCTTTCTTTTTTGTTTTTACAACTTACAGAATCCGGGGAGAAAGAATTATTAAAACTTAATGCTGAATTGAAGTTGGCCAAAGAAGAGCAGGAAAGAATGAATGTATTGAAAGATCATTTATTCGGAATTATCTCGCATGATTTGCGAAGCCCGATTAATGTCATTCATGGACTCACAGACTTAATAATAAACAATCAGCTTACAAAGGAAGAAGAGAACATGCTTGCAGAACGATTGAAACAATCTGCAGACAACACAAACCAATTACTTGACAATTTGTTAAACTGGTCCGAACTTCAAATAAAAAACAGTACACAGCTTAGTAAATCAGAAGCCGTAAAAATAAAAAATCTCATTGCCGACGTATTTGAACAACTTGAAAGCAAAGCAACAGAGAAAAATATTAAGTTGATCAATAATATAGATGATGCGATCTGTATACAATGCGATAAGGGAATGCTTGAAATTGTAATCAGAAACCTTATTACAAACGCTATTAAATTCAGCTATTCAGATCAAAGAGTTATTGTTGGAGCGGAAAAGAAAAACGAAAAAACAGAAATCCGTGTTGAAGACAATGGAATTGGTATACCAAAGGAATTAATGGACAAGCTGTTTACGAAAGACAAAACAATCAGCCGAGAAGGAACATTTAAGGAAAAAGGATCCGGAATCGGGCTATTGTTATGTAAGCATTTAATAGAATCAAACGGAGGCAAAATATCAGCCACAAGCACTCCAAGAAAACAAACAATATTTACACTTGAACTGTCAGAACCCGTTGCTGAAGTTGTAAGCTAATCCGATGAATGGTTATTCGTTTTTACTTTTTAGTATTTCTAAAACAGGATTCGAAAATTTTTCTTTTAAAAAATCCATAATCATAATATTTCCTAAAAATAAGAAAAACGAATACAAGGTATCTTCAACAGGAATGGTATAAATCCGAATACCTGTGTTTTCCATATTGTTATAAATAACAACGGGCAATGCTGTTAATACACCGTTAATGATGATAAATGGAATCAGATGTATGAGATAAGCAATATAAAACCAGCTCATATACTTTTTTTTCAAAATAAAATACTGAATCAATAACAGAACCCAACTGAAGAGTGAAGTATAAAAAGTATAATCGCGATTGTAATAGAAGATACTTATTATCGGAAGAATAAAAAGCAAAACAAGCGTAATATACGTATGACTGTATTCTAAAAAATTGGATGTAAAATACCCTTTGAGGCATTCATAAATAAATACACAGGCATAAGGAACAAATATAAAAAACAGCACTTCCTCCAACGGAAGATTGTAAAAATAAATCCCTGTTAAATAGTCATTATTAAATCCCCAGACACCATTTTTTGTGAAAAGCATATCCCAAATAATAAAGAAACTGCCAACAACAAGTATTGCCGGAAATAAAAAAATCCAGTTTTTATAGAAGGCAACTTTCTTATCAAAACTTAAGGCGAAAGGAAAAAGAATAACAAAGATATCAAGCCATAAATAAATATTATGCATGACTGTTTTCTTTATTCGCTTTCATAAAATATTTTATAGGAACAAACAGCATCCCGAAATTTTCTCCATGTTCTTTCCCTAAATGCTTGTGATGAATTTTATGAGCCCGTCGGATTCCGAGTACATATTCATTTTTCCAGTTTCGAAAAAGTTTAAAACGCTGATGAATGATAATATCATGCACAATAAAATAAGCAACGCCATATAATGAAATTCCTATGCCTACATAAAATCTGAAATCATGATACATGAGACCTGTCATATAACAATAAGCACTGGGTATTGCAAAGAGCACAAAGAAGAAATCATTTTTCTCAAAAGGCCCATCACTTCCCTGATGATGATCTTCGTGAAGATACCAGAGCAAACCATGCATGATGAATTTGTGTGTGAACCATGCCACAAATTCCATAAAGCAAAACGTTGCGACAACAATTATAACATTCGTTAACATAAGTTTTCTATTGTTTTTTTATGCATAAAACGAATAACGAATAAGCAAAGATAAGAAAAAGAATACTTGCACGATATATAACAACCGTGCGGCAGAATTGTTCGGATCCAGTTTAAGCTTGAAGAACAAGTACGAAAACAGGCCTGAAAACACAAACCATGCAATATAGTTTTGAAAAGGTGCTGTGTGGCTCTCCCAATACCAAAAATCTAAATTTTCACATACGGGTTCAATACAAACATCCAGAAGAAGCATTAATATACCGGAGACAAAACTTTGAACCAAAATATTTTCAGTCGGAAAAAAAGAACGAACAATATTGGCAGAGCAATAACTCAGAATAAACCAATTCAGCCCAATCAAAACAGGTATATGGTCAATCCCGAAGCCTAACGTTTTTCCATACGAATAAGCTCCGAATAGCAAGCTCGTTCGAACCCCCAGCCATTCAATGCACCAGCCTGTAACAAATACGATCAAAAAATAAGTAATAAGAGTAGATTTTATACTTTTATCAAAATACAAAATGAAGGATGCTGATAGAAGTAGATTTACAGGTGTAATGGGTTTAAATAAATCGGGCATAAAAATGAGACCTGCTAAGCCAACACAGTAAATGATGATCAGCAAAAATGAAAATAATAAAAACGTATTTGTAAAGATTTTCTTTAGCATGGTAAATCATTCATAATTAATTCAGCGGTAATTTTCCCAGAAAGAATCGCCAGCGGTATTCCTCCTCCCGGATGGACACTTCCTCCGCAGAAATATAATCCTCTAATATCAGAACGGGCATTTGAATGGCGCAAAAAGGCAGCCATTTTATTATTGGATGCATTGCCGTATAATGCTCCTTTATACGAACTGGTTCGTGTTTCAATTAAAACAGGATCCAGAAAATCTTCCGTTTGAATGAATGGTTCAATATCTGTTTTCAGCATCCGGTTTATTTTTTTAAGTATAAATTCCCTTGCATCCTTCTTTAACTGATCCCAATCCTGTCCGCTGTTGTGTGGAACATTGATCATTACAAACCAATTCTCGCAACCTTCAGGCGCATCGGATGCTTCATATTTTGACGTGATGTTTATATAAACGGTCGGATCGCTATGGATCGTTTTGGAATTCCAGATAGCATCGAACTCTTTTTTATAATCAGCACTGAATAATATATTGTGCAAATCCAGTTCCGGAAAAGACTTCGAAATTCCCCAATAAAAAATAAGAGCCGAGGAGCTTTTTTTTTGTTTTAATAGATGCTCGGGTGCTTTATACGTTGAAAGGAGTTTTCGATACGTAGGATATATATCCATATTGCTGATGACAATATCTGCATATTTCAAACCTTTATTTAGCTTAACACCTTTGACTATTTTGTTCTCAATAATAATTTCTGAGACGGGTTGATTAAAATGAAATAAAACACCTTTCCGGCAAGCCAATTCATAAAGTTTTTTTGTGATGCTATACATGCCGCCTTTAGGGAAGTATGCACCCATATCATGTTCCAGATGCGGGATAAGGTTTAATGTTCCGGGAGCCTGATAAGGATTGGAGCCATTATAGGTTGCATAGCGATTAAAGTATTGAACCAGTCGTGGATCTGAAAAAAAGGCTTTATTCATTTCGTTCATTGTTTGTGATGAACGAATAAAAGGTAGTTGAAGAATAGACTTAATTGTTTGTAGATTCAGAAAAGATGCAATACGGTGAAGGCTTTTATATAAAAAAATCGGAGCTGTTATATCATAAATGTGTTTAATGGTTTTTAAATATTTTTTTAATTCACCAGTCTTTAATCCAGCCTTTTGCTTCAGCTCTTCTTCCAGTTTTGACACATCTGAATACGAATGAAAGCGGGCTCCGTCTTCATAAAAATAATTACAAATGGTTTCCAACTGCTGAAACTGGAAATGATCAGACATTTTTTCACCTGCAATGACAAACAATTCTTCTACTAAATGCGGCATGGTGAATAAGGATGGACCCAGATCAAATCGATAGCCATCTATCGTATTTTCTTTTAGCTTACCACCTGGTCCTTCCGAAGCTTCGAACACTTCCACCTCATAGCCTGCAGCAGCGAGCCGTATAGATGTACTTAAGCCTCCAATACCAGATCCAACAATAATTGCTTTCATTTAACAAATCATAATAGTGCAAGAATAATCCTTACACTGAAAATGCAACCTTTATAATTCAGAACAATATAGCACAGATAATGTTTGGAATGCGATAATTTACTCTATCTAATAGGCTTCTTTTCATTAATATAGAAAGGAATATTGATTTAGTCTTTATTGGTATAGTTTACAACCTATATTCCGGATTAGACGAAAGATAATTAACAATTCTTTTCTATTTTTGCGCACTTCCGAATCTTCTATATGAATGAAATAAAAGCATTTTTTAAAGACACTATAAAGTCAACCTTAGGTTTATACAAGATCATGATCCCCATTTCCATATTTGTTAAAGTAGCGGAATACTTTAACTGGATTTCTGTTCTTGGGGATTGGTTATCGCCTTTAATGGAATTAATCGGCTTGCCGGGTGAATGCGGAATCGTTTGGGCCACAACCATGGTGACAAATATATACGGAGGTATGATGGCCTTTTACTCATTATCAGTCAGCTCTTCGTTAACTACAGCCCAGGTTTCTGTTTTATGCAGTTTAATGTTAATGGCTCATGCACTGCCGTTAGAACTTCAGGTTGCGCGGAAGGCAGGTTGTCGTTTGGGAGTAATGTTTCTCATTCGTTTTGGATTTGGTATTTTGACGGGCTTGCTCATGTTTTACATGCTTCACTTCTTAGGTTGGCTGCAGCAACCAAACATCATTCAATGGAAGCCCGACACAATTGTGAGTCCGACCTTATTTCAATGGCTGTTATCCGAATTGAAAAAATACATCATGGTCTTTTTTGTCGTAACGGCCTTATTATTACTCATGCGAATTCTTAAGAAAACAGGCATTCTCGATTGGTTCAGCGAAGCTCTTAAGCCTGTCCTCGGAATATTGGGAATAAATAAAGAAGTAATACCGATGACAGTAATTGGTATGAGTTTAGGGATTCTATACGGCGGCGCATTGATTATTAAGGAAACCGAAGAAAAGGAGATCCCCAAGATGGATGTTTTTTATGCATTTGTATTAATGGGTTTATGCCACAGTCTCATTGAAGATTCTTTACTAATGATTTCAATGGGAGCAAATTGGTCCATGGTCTTTATATTCCGAATGTCTTTTGCATTTTTGATAACCTTGATCTTTGTACGACTGATACAGCAATTTCCTGAAGAAAAAGTAATTAAGTGGTTCACTAAATAAGAAATCAGATAAAGGACTTACTCATTTTAAAAAAGTTACGGCTAATCTTTAAATATGATGAATACTAAGTAGTACAGTATAAACGTTTCAGAAATAACTTATTTATTGCATTATTCCACTTTAAGGATCAAAATAAAATCTGTACTTTAGCTACATGAAAAATACGTTACTACCCATTTCTATTTTACTGTTATTTTTTACGGCTTGTAAAGATTCAAAAACAGAAAAAACAAATACGGACACATTAAGCACCATCGAGATTCTCGATCCGGAGTTGGAAAAATTATTTTCAAAAGATGCTTCTGTAGAAGTTCTTGCCTCTGGCTTTGAATGGACAGAAGGTCCGTTATGGTTAAAAGATCAGCAAAAACTGATTTTCTCTGATGTACCAACCAATAAAATATACAGCTGGTCAGAAAAAGATAGTCTTCAAATATATCTTACCCCATCAGGCTATACGGATACAATTCCGCATCACGGGGAAATGGGTTCGAACGGATTGGGCTTAAACAATAAAGGTAAATTGGTTTTATGTCAACACGGAGATCGCCGTATTGCTGAAATGCAAATGCCTCTTGATTCTCCTAAAGCGGTTTTTAAAACACTTGCCGGTACTTATGAGAAGAAAAAATTCAGCAGTCCAAATGATGTTTTCTGCGATACCAAGGGCAATTATTACTTTACAGATCCCCCATATGGTTTAGAGAAACAAGATCAGGACCCTAAGAAGGAGATTGGTTATCAAGGTGTTTACAGAATCAAATCGGATTCTATCGTTGAATTGCTGATAGATACATTAACAAGACCAAACGGAATTATTCTTTCCAATGACGGAACAAAATTATACGTTGCCAATTCTGATCCGGCACGCGCTATCTGGGCTGAATATGATATTGATGCTGACGGAAAACTATCAAACGGAAAAATTCTTTTTGATGCGACTTCTTTTGCCGGGAAAGAAAAGGGCTTACCTGATGGGATGTGCATGAACAGCAAAGGATATATTTTTGCTACTGGCCCAGGTGGTGTATGGGTCTTTAATCCATCCGGCAAACATATCGGTACGGTTCATATAAAGGAAGCCACATCAAATGTTGAATTGGATGATACAGAATCATATCTGTATATTACAGCAGATATGTACTTGCTTCGATTGAAATTGAGTAAATGACTATAATGCATAAAGCAATACGGGACGATGAAAAGGAATGGCCCTCTGCAGATCAGGGAGCTTTTTTCGAATCATTGTTTCATACGTACTACAAAACCCTTTGTCGTTTTTCCTTTCGCATTGTGCAGGATAAAGACAAAGCGGAAGATGTTGTACAAACGTGCTTTATAAATTTGTGGGAGAAAAGAGATTCTACAAACATTCAATCTTCTTTTAAATCCTATCTGTATAGATCGGTTTACAATCGGAGTATTAACGAATACACCAGAACGAAAAAAAATCTGAAAGAAGATATTTCCGTACTGAATGATGTGTCATCATCTGTTTCAGATGATCCGCAACTGATGTTACAAGCCAAGGAAGTTCAGGAAAAAATAGATCTGGCCATCGCAAATATGCCCGATGGCTGCAGAACAATTTTCCTGCTTAGCAGGGAAGAACAGCTTTCATATAAAGAAATTGCAGAAACATTGCAGATTTCGGTAAAAACGGTAGAAAATCAAATGGGTAAAGCATTGCGCATTTTGAGGGAACACCTTTTTTATCTTATTCTGGCTCTGTGCTTTATGGATGGCATGGAAGAAATTTTATTATTCACGTAGGGGTAATGAGGAACTTCTTTGTCTAATTAGTCTAAATGGCCATGAAATATACAAGCATACCGGATATTGACCACTGGTACGAGATGATCGCCTCCTTTAAACAGGGCGAACTTTCGGAACAGGAGGAAAAGCAACTTTTCGTTTGGAAGAACGAAAAGGCGGAGCATGCTGCCTTTTTTGAAGAAACCGTAAACTCCTGGGAACAATCCAGAGAAAAAATACAATTCCCTGAATTTGATACGATTAAGGCTTGGGATAAGATTAAAGCCCAAACGGTTGCAAAAACACCAATCGCCCAGGCATCTAAAAAAGAAACGCTTCTGCAACAATGGAATGCTGTTCCTTTCTTCAGAGCCGCCGCCGCCGTTTTATTGCTGATTGTTGTAAGCTGGGCAATGAGCCAGTTTCTGTTTACGAAACCTGTCTATACAGATTTGACGGCTGGAGCAGGAGTTAGGGAATATTACCTACCTGATAGCAGCAAAGTCTGGCTCCACGATACCACTACTATCCGTTATTCTTCTGAATATGGAAAAGAAGAAAGAATGGTTTATTTAGATGGAGAAGCTTTTTTTGAAGTACGCAAGAACCCTTCCAAACCATTTACTGTTCTGTCTTATAGATCTAGAGTAATTGTGAAGGGAACGTCCTTTTTGGTACGCAGCAGAAAAAAAGAATCACTTGATATTGTTGAAGTAGAGGAAGGAAGGGTAGCTGTTTTGGAAAAATACAGCCGAAGCGGAGAAGAGCTTATTCTGACCAAGGGAATGACTGCCAGTGTTGATATATATGGAGGATTGAAAAAATCTGAGTATCTTAAGGAAAATATTGCCGCTTGGCGGAGAAACAAACTGATGTTTGATGGTACACCATTAAAAGTGGTTATAAAAGATCTGAAAACATTTACGAATATCAATGTTGTTCTGGAGGATAAACAATCACGTGATTGCAGATTCACGGGTGAGTTTGACAATAATACTCCAGAAGAAATAATGGAAGTTCTGGCACTCTCCATGAACATGGAGTTTGTGAAAGAAGGAGACACTTTCATACTGAAAGGAAAAGCATGCAAATAGAAAATAAAGGCATAATGAAAAACAACAGAATGAAGCACGTTACAAGGCTTCATGTGTTATTTCTATGCTTTATGTTTGCAGCGCAGTTTTCATATGCACAGGTATTAGAAAAGAAGGTTACTATTCAGGTTGAGAATATCAGTATTGAAAAAGCACTGAAAATAATTAAAACCACCTACGGCATAAATTTTTGTTATTCCCCTGATCAGATCAATGTAAGCAAACAAATTTCATTGACTGTCAGCGATGCATCATTGGAACAAACCTTGGATAAGCTATTTAAGGATACTCCAATAACGTATGTAGTGATAGGAAATCAGATAGTACTGAAGAAATCAGGATCCATAACCGGAAATAATAAATCAGGAACTAAAGGATTTAATTCAAAAACAGCGACGAGCAAATCTGGTTTTAAAAATGGTTATAAAACTGGAAAACCAACTTTTGAAACCGCTGCCTTTATTACCAATCAAACACGTAATCATAAGCGTCAAACAACGTATCAAATAAATCAACTAAGAGATTCTTATAAAAGTCAGATAGCCGCGCTTAGTAAAACGTATAAGGTTCAGAAGGATTGTCTCAGAACAGAAAATATAAAAACGAATGATGATTATCACGAGCAATTAAAGGCAAGCTGGAACAAAGCAAAAGAACTGCTTACTAAGAAATACCTTCAATTACGTGATAGCATTCAAAACGCTACTATCGATATCGAAACGGTTCGTAGTGAAAATATACAACACTCCATTTATGAAAAGGCTGAAGCTAGCTCTGCAACAAACCCATTGATTGTAATTTCAGGAAAAGAAAGCGATGCATTGCAAATCAATCTTATTGACAATAATAAAAAAGGACCGAATACGATTGACAAGCCTTTATTAAAAACAATTGCAGGAGATACTACACAAAAAGCCCCTAAAACAGTTTCTGTATTGTTTAGAAACAAGTATAGCCAATTAGAAATTTATGCTTCTGAAACAGAGCAAGGAAATATTATTTATAAAACCGGAAAAAAATCATTATATCATATTTTTCAAGCAGGTGGAAATTTTAATATAAATGATTATCACTGGACATTGGGTTATGGTGTTGGTTCAAACATTAATATTTCACCTAAGTCTTCTCTGGCAATTGATTTTATTGGTATGCATGTTAACCAGAAAGAAGCCTTTACAAAAAAATTAAATGAGCATCTTCAGTTGCGTATTTTATATAACTATTCAATTTCCAAAAATACCTCATTATTTGTTGGTCCAACCCTGAATACTGCGTTTACCGGGTCCTCCGCAGAGCCTTTCACAATACCAAGAGGAACAACTTTTTTAAATAATTCTATAGGTACACACAACCGCGGTACAATATCAAATCCTTATTGGGTAGGTTTTCAGGCAGGTATAAGATTCTAAAATACTGTTCTTTTTTACGTATCAGTAAATCAAAAAATTTCTCCTACATCAAGATAGAAACCATTGGAATGTTTTATTCCCATGGCAAAATCAATTACTAAATTTGTATTGGAGTCTTTATTAAGTTTCACTCGTAAGCCAGCTCCCACAGCAGGATAGATGTACTTATATTTTCCACTGCCTGGTTCAGAATAGCTGGCAGCATTTGCAAAAATGACGCCGCCGATTAAACCATTGTTTGTGATTTTATAACGGTATTCAGCCTCGGCATATAACATATTCTTACTCCTGAATCTTCCCTGTATATAACCTCTGGAAGTATTGCAATAAGAATCCCATGCATTGCTTGGCAATAATAGATATGGCGCTTCTCCTTTTGGAACCCCCCAATACAAAAACCATAAAGCCAGAATATTTTTTTTCTTTGGCGATATGCAAAAATACTTCCTGAAATCGGCATATACAGAAGCCCAACCGGAGCTGTTTCCAAGAATGGTAGGGTAAAAACGGTAAACCAAATTCAGATAGCTGCCTTTTTCAGGATTGATAGTGTTTTTCCTGTCATCCCAAAGCAATGAGGCATTCAAGCCTGTTGAAAGAGATTTGTTTCCTGTACCAACCCCATATGACTTAAAAGGATCTGTTGATGGCTTATTCCAGGTATCATCTATATCATAGAAATAATCAACATTAATGCCTCCTCCTGCATATAGTTTGGAATAAACGTTTTTAACAGCGGTTTCATAAATTTTAATGTAGCTATATACGATAAGGTCTTTATCACTTGTCGTTGTTCCGCCGCCCAAGCCATAGGTATTCTGAGGATATTTCATAAACCGCCAATCACCAATCAGGTTCCACGAATTGTTTTTTAACCAAATATTGGTTCGCATCGGGAATAATATTTGCTTGTTTAGGGAATATGAAATGCTGGTAAGAATAACAGATGCCGTTGTAGTTTTTTTATCACCCAGGTAGAAGGCAATGTTTGCGGCTACAAGGCCCACCAATCGGGTAGCAGGAGTAGATCCTATTGCCGGAAAAATTGTCATAAATGTTTTTTGCTCTTTAAGAGGCTTCGTGGTCGGGTTTTTACCCTTTTGAAAGCCCTTTAGTAAAACATCTACAATATCTCTCTTTATAATTGAATCTTGCCTGGCAATAATGGCAGCCTGTTCATTACCATGTATTTCATTTCCATTACCATGTATTTCCTGTGCATATATCTGACTTGAAAGAAAAATCAGAAATGCTAAAGAAAAGAATGATTTAAATGAAAAAGATATATGGGAATAATTTTTCAAAATCCGATGGAATCTGCAAATAATAAGGGTAAGTAATTTCTCCCCAAATATCTCAATTAAAAAGGATCAAAACGAAGAATTCATCAATAAATGATATAAAGCAATAGATTTTAAAGATGGAGGTATTACCTTCACAAAAAAATATGGTAAATGGAAGCTGAAGCCCTATATTTCCGACTTGGAGAAGCAAATTTGCAAGCTCTGGTGGATCGTTTTTACGATCTTGTTTTTGAAAATGAACAGATATCCCATCTGTTTAAAAATGATAAAGATGAAATCAAGGAAAAGCAACGATTGTTTCTGACTCAATTTTTAGGCGGTCCAACGTTGTATTCAGATCAATACGGTCATCCCAAAATGCGCGCACGTCATATGCCTCATCCGATTACAGAAACAGATGCTATTGCATGGCTATCCTGTATGTCGTTAGCTATAGGAAGCTTACCAATTGATGAAAAACTGAAAGACGAATTATTTAATCGCTTCCCTCAAACAGCCTTGTTTATGGTAAACTCCTGATTCCGTCCAGAGGTATCAATGTATTTAATGCTAAAAATTCCGGAAATTTTAAAACCGCTCATTTGCACCCCTTATTATTTCATTTTTTGCTCACGTAAAAAAAGGGAATTAAAATATTTATAGTAAATTTCCAGATAGTACTACTATCCAAAAAAATAATAATGAAACAAAGAAGATTCGGAAGAACAGCCTGGCAGGTCAGTGAGATCGGTTATGGTATGTGGGGTGCCAGTGGCTGGAAAGGTTCAGATGATGAACAATCACATCAGTCCCTTGATCTTGCTATAGAAAGAGGCGTTAATTTTTTTGATACAGCCTGGGGTTATGGCGCAGGTCATAGTGAGCAATTGCTTGGTAAACTGGTGAAAAGACATGCTTCAAAAAAAATCTATGTAGCCACTAAGATTCCACCTAAAAATTTTAAATGGCCATCCAAACCAGATTATTCGTTGGATGATTGTTTTCCGGCAGCACATATTAAAGAATATACAGAGAAAAGTCTTACAAATCTGGGCGTAGAAAAAATTGACCTCATGCAGTTTCACGTTTGGGAAGATGCCTGGGCCACAGATGAACGCTGGCAGCGTGCGGTAGAAGATCTTCAGAAAGAAGGTAAAGTAGATGCATTCGGTATAAGCGTAAATCGCTGGGAGCCCGAAAACTGTTTGAAGACTTTGAGAACAGGCTTGATTGATTCCGTTCAGGTTATTTATAATATTTTTGATCAGGCACCGGAAGACACTTTGTTCCCTCTTTGTAAAGAACTGGATATAGCAATCATTGCACGCGTACCTTTTGATGAAGGAACCTTAACAGGAGCTATTACAAAGGATACTGTTTTTGAGGAAGGTGATTGGAGAGCCAGTTATTTTGTTCCTGAGAATTTAATTTCCAGTGCTGAACATGCCGATCGTTTGAGACCTGTTGTGCCAGCAGGAATGACCATGGCAGAATTAGCGCTGCGTTTTATTTTAATGAATGATCAAGTAAGTACTACAATCCCGGGTATGAGAAAGGAACGTAATGTTCTGGCAAATACAGGTGTAAGTGATGGTACAAAACTTAATGCAGATTTGTATAAAGAATTGCGTTTGCATCGCTGGGATAGACAACCAACATCCTGGTCGCAATAGTCTTGCTTAAAAAACAATTTTCTACTACTCAAACCCCGATTCGAATGAATAAACACATACCTATGTGGATGGTCGGCATTGCTTGCTTTGCATCAGTAATTTCCTGTACGCAAAAAACGCAGGCTCCACCCACAGCAGACGATGATATTGAAAAAATTATCGCTACACTTACACTTGAAGAAAAGGTAGGTCAGATGACCAATCTTACGCTATCCACCATTGCAGATGAAGTGGACAGTACCATTAAAGTGGACACGGCAAAACTGAATGAAGTTATTATCAAACGTCATGTTGGTTCGATCCAGAATGTATTGACACATGCCTATCATCTGGATGAATGGCATGAAATCATTGAGCCGATTCAGAAATTAACGCTGGAGAAAACCCGTCATAAAATCCCTTTCCTGTATTGTATTGATGCCGTACATGGCGCCAATTTTATATACGGAGCAACCTTGTTTCCGCATAATATTGGTTTAGGAGCAACACGAAATATCCGTTTGGCAGAGCAATGCGGAGCGATCACTGCGGTTCAGGTAAGAGCTGCCGGTATCCGTTATAATTTTTCTCCGGTATTGGATGTTGGCAGAAATCAGCAATGGTCGCGTTTAGGCGAAACGTTTGGCGAAGATGCGTATCTCGTAACACAGATGGGCGTTTCTGCCATTCATGGATATGAAGGCAAAGATGTTTCTTCTTATAAAAATGTTGCAGCTTGCATGAAACATTTTGTGGGCTACTCGGTTCCTCAAAATGGCAAAGATCGTGCACCGGCAAATATTCCTGAAACGGTTTTGCGTGAATATTTCCTTCCTTCTTTCAGAGAAGCTGTGAAAGCCGGAACACAAACATTAATGGTGAATTCGGCGGAAGTAAACGGCACGCCTGTTCATGCAAGTAAGTATCTGCTGACAGATGTATTAAGAACAGAGCTTGGCTTTAAAGGCGTTATCATCAGTGATTGGCAGGACATATTGAAATTGCATGAAAGACATCGCGTGGCTGCAACAAATAAAGAAGCCGTTTATTTGGCGGTGAATGCAGGTATTGATATGTGTATTGTCCCATTCGATTTTACCTTTACAGATGATCTTATCACGTTGGTTAAGGAAGGAAGAATTTCAGAAGAGCGTATTAATGAATCCGTACGTAGAATATTAAAGTTGAAGAAAAATCTCGGACTCTTTACAAATCCATATCTTGAAAAGGAAAGTGTTGCATTATTCTCAAAACCGGAATACACACAAACGGCTTTGCAGGCAGCATTGGAATCCATCACATTATTGAAGAATGAAAAATCCATTCTGCCTTTATCGGATAAGCAAAGAATTCTGTTAACGGGCCCTTCAGCAAATTCACTTTCTGCGCTTCACGGTGCCTGGTCCTATGCCTGGCAGGGGAATAAAGAAAAACTGTATCCGGATAGTTTGAAAACAATTGCCGATTTATTCAAACAATATCCGGGAAATACATTTATGCAATCGGTTACATTTGATAGTGTAGATTATAATCCGGCAACGATTCTAAAGGCAGCAGAACATTCCGATGTAATTGTATTATGTCTGGGAGAACCTGCGTATGCAGAAACACCTGGTAATATTCCCGATCTTGCCTTTGATCCACGCCAAGTGGAATTGGTAAAAACATTGGCAAAAAGTGGCAAGCCGATTGTGCTGGTTCTATTGGAAGGAAGGCCAAGAATTATTCGTGAAATAGAACCGTATTGCAGTGCGATTCTTTTGGCTTACTGGCCGGGTTCACAAGGTGCTCAAGCAATTCACGATGTGGTTTACGGAAAGTTCAATCCAAGTGGAAAGCTTCCATACACGTATCCGCGCTACAGTGGATCACTTATTACCTACGATCATAAATTGCTGGATGAAGCTGTCGAGATTGTTGATCCGGAATACAAATATTTCTTCGAGTTCAAACCTCAATATGAATTCGGACATGGTTTATCTTATACAACTTTTGCTTACAGTACAGTATCATTGAATACAGATAGTTTAAAAGCAGATGACAGCCTGAAAGTTACTGTTACTGTTACCAATACAGGAAAATTGGCCGGACAAGAAGTTATTGAATTATATACACGCGATATGTATGCATCCATTACTCCAAGTGTTAAAAGACTTCGCCGATTTGTAAAAATATATCTGGAGGCAGGTAAAGCAGAAAAAGTTGAATTTGTGCTGCATAAAGAAGATCTTGCTTTTGTAAATGAAGACAAGAAACCTGTAACAGAAGAAGGCGACTTTGAAATTCATATTGCAGATCAAAAAGCACCCTTTTATTATAAACCATAAAACCTTTTAACAGGCATAACAATGAAAAAGATTCTCTACAGTATTCCCCTTCTTGTAATAGCTTTGGTAAGCTTTACAATCGTTGGAAGCAAAAAAAGCACAACAGTTTCATTAACGAAAAAATGGCAAACGGATACCGTACTTAAAGTTCCGGAATCAGTAATATATAACCCTTCCGATAAATTGATCTATGTAGCCAACATCAATGGCAAAGCAGATGAAAAAGATGATAATGGATTTATCAGCAGGCTGACATTGGATGGTAAAGTTGAAAAGCTGAAGTGGGTTGGTGGACTACACGCTCCTAAAGGTATGGGTATCTATAAAGGAAAGTTGTATGTGACCGATATCAGCAGAATTGTTATTATCGATATTACTACAGCCCGTATAGAAAAAACCATTGAAGTAACAGGAGCTACGTTTCTGAATGATATCACCATTGATAAAGACGGAAATGTATATATTTCAGATTCATCCGATAAGAAAATATATCTGCTGAAAAATGGTGTTGTTACTGTTTGGCTGGAGAATACTATTCTTCAGAAACCAAATGGATTATTGGCACAGGATAAAACCTTACGCATCATTGATATGGGCAGCGGAATCTTTTATGAAGCTGCTTACACAGACAAAAAATTGGTTCCTACTGCAAAAGGAATTCCAGCCGGAGATGGAATTATGGCTGCCGGAAATGGAGCTTATATCATATCCTGCTGGCCAGGGGAAGCATATTATGTGAAAGGCGAAGAAGTTCAGAAAATACTGGATACAAAGGCTGAAAAACTAAATGCGGCAGATGCCTGGTATATTGAAAGCGAGAAACTGTTGATCGTACCGACATTCTTTGGAAATTCAGTTTATGCTTATACCCTATCAAATTAGGAACTTCGTTTTTTAATGAAAGCCCGCTCTTATCGGCGGGCTTTTTGTTTTATTCACAATTACATATTGTTTTCAGTAAAAAAACGTTGATCTGTATAAAGAATTAGTCCATTGTTTGTAGATTCGTTCTCAGTAATCATTAGTAATCCAATAAATTGTTGTAGTTTAAATAAGCAAGAAACTATCATCTGAGCAAAGTATTTTAGTATCGTTAAAATAAAGTAAATATGTTATTAGCCGTTTTATTACAAATTCAATCAGGAACAGTAGAAGCTGCAGCCACAGCTCAGCCAGCAGCGGAAGAAAGCATCAGTATGCTTAGCATGCTTATGAAGGGTGGATATCTGATGATACCTATTTTGTTCTTCTCGGTTGCTGCCGTTGCCATTTTTACGGAACGATTTCTATATATTAAAAAGGCAGGTTTTTCAGATAAGCACATGCTTGAATCTGTAAAAGATAAAATGAAAGAAGGCAAACTGGATGAGGCCAAAAGTCTTTGCTCCAGAACACCAGGCGCGATAGCACGTGTATTCGAAAAAGCACTCACACGACTTGGTTCACCGGTAAGAGATATTGAAAGTATTATGGAAAACATGTCGAATATTGAAGTAAGCCGTATGGAAAAAAATCTTGGCTTGCTGGCGGCGATTGCATCCATTGCACCTATGATCGGTTTCCTTGGAACGGTAGTTGGTATGATTCGTTCTTTCTATAATATCTCAATCGCGAACGATATCAGTATCGGAATTATCGCCGGCGGTATTTATGAAAAAATGATTACTTCCGCATCCGGCTTAGTCGTTGGTGTATTGGCATATATTATGTACACGTATCTGAATCATAAAATTGATTTGGTGATTGCTGATATGGAAGATAACAGTATTGATTTTCTTGACACCTTATACAAACCGGTAAATTAATGCAAATCAGAAGAAGAAAAAGGCTGCATGCCGGGGTAGAGGCATCCTCCTTATCCGATATATTATTCTTTTTGATGCTGTTCTTTTTGATGGTTTCAACATTAGCCAGTCAGAATGCACTTGGTTTATTATTGCCTGAATCAAGAACAGGAAAAACCATGCATCAGGAAGTAGTAAACGTGTCCATCACGCTTGACAAGAAGTATTACATGGAAGGCAAGGAAATTAACTTTGATCAGTTTAAACCTTTACTTACGGAGAAAAGCGCTAAAGCTAAAAATGTAACTGTTGTTTTGCGTATTGACAAAAGCGTTTCAGTGGAAGAATTGATCAAGGCAGTGGATGTAATCAACGAACTGCATTTGCATACGGTAATTGCTACGTTGAAGAAAGAGTAATAGAATTTGATTGATAAAAAATCAAAGCGAGATAGATTTTATCGGGAATAAATGTTTAAATGAGTTTTTTCTTACTATTTATAGCAAATAATAGAAAATTATGGCATTAATGACCCCAAAAGAATTCATTCAATCTACTCTTATAGACGGAGTTGGTGAAATACATGAAACCCAACCTTATATTGCTTTTGCTGTAATGGCTATTGGCATAGAATTTTTAGGCAAATGTATTAATGAGTATGACGATTGGAATCACAGAGGTCGTTCCCAAAGGGATTTTGAGTTGGCAATTAACGATTTAAATTCATTTATTAAATATAGACCTTTGCTAGCAAGTCATAACCTATGGACTAGTTTAAGAAATGGTCTTACACATGCTTTTGTTCCTAAAGGCACATTGACTTTATCAAGTAAAGGAGAAGAGGCACATTTTACAGATACATCTATTCCCATAGTAAATTTGAGATGTGAAAATTTTTATGAGGATTTCAAAAATGCTTGTAAAGAAGTTATTGAAAGAACGATTTTTGCAAGTGGAAAGATGGATAGAAATTTATTAGTAGTTCCTGACTCACCGTCTTCAGGTATTTCATCTACAGGAGGCACTCCTTCATTGGGAACTACTATTTCATTTAGTGGAACTCCATAGGTTATATCTATCAGATATAACCTTCCATGATTTCATGGTATTATGGATACAAAGTTTAGGGTTTTAATCTCCTTACTGCGTCTCTATTTAAAAGAGTTTGCTATCTTTATTTCCGATCAGTCTTATTTTTTGGAGACTGATCGGAAATAATTTGAATGCTTATGGAATCTAAAGAAAAACTTAAAAACTATTGTGCAAATTGTTCAAGAATTACATCACACATTGAAATTCATAGAAAAACGACAGGAAGCAAACCGTATGATGGTTATGATTGGAGTAAGGATTTTCTTATCGTAGAATGTGCAGGGTGTGAAAATGTTTCTTTCAGAATAGAATATTGTTCTGAAGATTCTATTAAAGATCCTGATACAGACGAAAGGATAATAGATGTTAAAACCTATCCATCAGTTCTGAAAAATAGAAAAGAATTGCAAGACACTTATTTACTTCCTTTTTATATTAAAATAGCTTATGAGGAATCAATAACTACTTTTAAAAACGATTGTAAATTATTAACAGCAGCGGGCTTTAGAGCTGTTATTGAAGCTGTTTGTAAAGATAAAGGAATAAGTGGAAGTGAGATTAAAGGCAAAATAGATAACTTATTTAAAAAAGGATTTTTATCCCAAAATGAAGCAGATAGATTGCATGCAGTAAGATTTTTAGGCAATGATTCAATTCATGAAATTGCAGTCCCAACAGAAGAACAGCTGTATAGCTGTTTGATTATAATAGAACATCTATTAACTAACCTTTATCTTATAGATAAATTAATATCAAATACCATTGATAAAATGATTGTTAAATATTACTTCTTTGAAGAATTATTAGATTTTCTTGTAGCAAATTTAGATAAAGGAATAGAGAAAAGTTTAAAGGAGATACTAGGGAAAGACCTACGGAGAATTTCAAGCAATAATTTCAAGAAATTTGAACAAGAACTACAGATTAAAATTCGCAAGGGAGAATATAAAGAATTAGCACTAGGAAGAATGGTGAAAGAAAAAAATAGGGATAAAGAAGAATTTGATGTTCAAAATTATATCATAGTTAATGAAAAGGATATAAGTGTACCGAAAAGAAGAACAAGATTTCTCGGAGACTACCTTAATGGTGAGCTTTAATGACGTCTAGTTAAATACAAATATTTTATAAAAATGATATTAGATGTTAGGAGTAAGGAATACTGGACTCTTGGGGATACATGGAAGTCGATGGCAATTGGTGAGAAATTTAAGATAGTATACGATAGTCTAAGTCCAGGCCAAGGAGATGTTATCCTAGAAGAACCTGTTTTTTTGCCTAATGAAGTAACTATTGAAACAATTGGAACTATAACAGATTGTGGTCAAAAATCTTGTGAATATGAATATAGTATATCCCAGACGATGAATTTGAAAATAAAAAAGGCACAATGTTATGATAGAGGAACGCTAAAAAAAATCCTAATATTAAGAAAGGAGCTAAGTTCGAGGTACTTTACGATAAGTATAACCATGAAAGGGCCATAATTTATCTTGATAAATTGATCAAGGAGTAGATTGACTATGTTTGAAGATCCTTGTTGGAAAGTGCAATAAAATGTAACTGGTACTTATTGAAAAGGGATACGGTTATATAACCGTATCCCTTTTTTTATTAATCCTTTTCAGCTTAATTGTTAATCAGTACCCCCGTCATCGCTATGGAACCCGCGGTTGTTACATCGTTAAAGAATGAAACAGAATCTTTGTTTGTCTTAAGGGCAAGCGTATAAAGCAAAGGCAGATAGTGCTCTGGCGTAGGAACTGCATATTTACTGTTTTCCAAGGATTTATAATCAATTAAAGCAGTATCGTTTCCACTTGTAATAAGTTTTTTAACATCGGTATTAAAGGCCGCTGCCCAATCGTAAGCTACATCTGTCCATTGCATCATGCGCAGATTATGGACAATGTTACCGCTGCCAATAATCAACACACCTCTTTTTCTTAATTCATATAAATCTTTTGCTAAAGCATAATGCTCTTCAGGCTTTTTGCGGACGTCAAGGCTTAACTGGTAGACAGGAATATCAGCCTTCGGGTACATCGGCAGTAATACCGACCAGGTACCGTGATCCAAGCCCCATTCATAATCATCATGTGCTTGCCATTTCTGCAATAAGCCTATTGTTGCTTTTGCCATTTCCGGTGAACCAGGAGCGGGATATTGTGCTTCGTTTAATTCTTTGGGGAAGCCACCAAAGTCATGTATCGTTTGAGGTTTCGCCATAGCTGTTACTTTTGTTCCATTGGTTTCCCAGTGTGCCGAAACACATAATATAGCTTTGGGCTTAGGCAATGTTTGCGCAAGCTTTTCCCAGGTTTCATTGAATTTATTATGTTCGATGGCATTCATAGGGCTGCCATGACCCACAAACAAAACAGGCATCACAGCGTCCGATACCGGTTCCTGATCCCATGCCCGTGCAAACTGATGTATAGTTACCATTGCTGTTCCGGCTATTGCCGCGTTTTTAATAAATCTTCTGCGATCCATAATTTCGAACGTTTTCAGTTCATCTATTTGATTGCATTACTTCTTCAATGCTTTCTTCAGATTTTTATCGACTGTTTTATAATCTGTGTATCCATCTGCCAATTGAATATAGCGATCTCCTTTTCTCAGAAACAAGCACGGATAGCCATCTATTCCGAACGAAGCAGACTGCTTGAATTCTGCATAAGCTTGTTTATAGTATGTTGAGTCCTGCATGCGTTTCAGGAATGTGTTCCTATCAAGTCTATAACCAGCTGCCAGATCGGCATACGTTTCATCGTTATTTAAATCTTTTCCTTCTTTAAATAGCGAAGACTGAATATCGTGTGCAAAAGAGACTGCACTGTCAATCGTAAAGGATTTATAAACACATAAGGCAATGGAAGGCTTCTCGGAAGAAGTCGTATAGGTGCCTTCTTTCAATAAAGCTTTATAAGGCTCTCCGTAAGTAACGCCGGTTGTTTTTTCCAGATACGGCATTGCTTTCAGTAAATGCGGCGCCATATTACCCACGGGTCTGATCCGATCACCAAGAACCATCCCTCCGCTTATTACTGTAATCCTTGCTTCCGGGTATTCCTTTTCGAGTCGCTCTACTACTGGTCCAAATCCGTAGCACCAACCACATAAGGGGTCGTATATATACAGCAATTCCATTTTTTCATTTTGATCCGCTATCGAATTGACTGTTAAGCTGGTATTTGTTAATAAGATTGTTGTTAGGGATAGAATAAGGGCTATCTTTTTCATTCTATAAACCATTAGGCCATTTAGATGTTATAACATGTATTATTGTGAAAAGATTCCAAAGAGTGAATTCACAGAACTAAAATATACTTTATTTCTTTACATATAAGTTTTGCAGACATAAATCATTCTCTCTATTTTAGAACCAAATCAGAATTAAGAATTTCACCAGAATAAAAATACGAATATGAACTACAGATTATTTGGAAAAAGCGGATTAAGGGTATCTGAAATATGCTTGGGTACTATGACTTTTGGACCGGAATGGGGCTGGGGAGCGGATTACGATGAAAGCAAACGTATTTTTGAAGCCTATGCCAATGCTGGCGGAAATTTTATCGATACAGCAAATCGTTATACAGAGGGATCCAGCGAGTGGTTTGTAGGGGATTTTACAACCAATGATCGCGATCATTTTGTTATTGCTACAAAATATTCGCTTACTGATAAAGCAGGAGATCCGAATTTTGCCGGAAATCATCGCAAAAATCTGAAACGTTCGGTAAGTGAAAGTCTTAAAAGATTACAAACCGATCATATTGATTTATTGTGGGTGCATGCCTGGGATTTTACCATTGCACCGGAGGAAATGCTGAGAGCTTTGGAAGATCTGGTTCGATTGGGAGATATCCATCATATTGGTATTTCAGATACACCGGCATGGATTGTTTCGCAAGCAAACACTATTGCAGAACTAAGGGGTTGGTCGGCCTTTGTAGGATTGCAGATAGAATATAATTTATTGCAACGTACACCGGAAAGAGATCTGTTGCCAATGGCAAAAGCATTTAACATAGCCGTTACGCCATGGGCACCACTTGCCGGAGGTGCATTAACCGGGAAATACCTGTATGAAACGGATGAAGCTAAGAGATTGAAACCGGAAAGTGCGAGGTTAAATGAACGGGCGCAGTTAATAACAAGAGAAGTTGTTGCTATTGCTCAGGAATTAAATGTTAATCCGTCACAAGTTGCCATTAACTGGACCAGACAAAGAGATCAGATCGTTGTTCCGATCGTAGGTGCACGTAAAGTTGGTCAGATTGAAGATTGTCTGAAATGCGTTGATTTTGTGCTTAGTCCGGAACATATAAACCGATTGAATACAGTAAGCGCTATCGAATTAGGTTTTCCGCATGATTTTCTAGCCAGTGATGGTGTAAAAAATGTCGTTTATTCCGGCGAATATGATAAAATAATAGATTTGAAACGATAGTTTTATGAAGCCTTTTTCACAGGAGATTATCAGTCTCCTGTGAAATTTTTAATTTTTCAATCCTGGAGTTTAGGGAGTAAGAAAAACCCTTCTAATAGGTAAATCAAAAAGTTTATTATGAATGCCGAATGGCCAAATTAAACTCCCAGAACGGTTAACATCAAGCAAACTTTTAAATTCAATAACCTGTATTGAAAACGTGCGTATGTAATAAAGTTGAATAATTCAACTGGTTTTCAGGTTACTTTTATGTGAAACCGTAATTAATAAAAAACAAAAACAACACAACATGAAAAGAATCATATTTGTCCTGTTAATAGGATTTTCTGCAACGACATTTTTTGGTTGTAAGAAAAAGAGCACATCCGAACCGACCGCATCAGCTCCAGCATCAACAGCATCCGATGCAAGTGCAAGCAATGAGTTAGACAGAGTTTATAGCGATATAGAAACCGTCTATAATTCTCAGCAATATCAGGATACAACAGTAAATCCAAATGCCAGAACAACGGCTGCAATCTTACCTTGTGGTATTGTAAGTCTAAATAAACGAAACTTCACAATTACCTATGGTGGTGTAAATTGTGGTTCAAGAGTATTAAGCGGTTCAATAACCGTTAACCTGATAAAAGGAAATCTTTTTTCCGATAGTTTGGCTGTTTTACAAATCACATATAATAACTATAAGGTTTTATATTATGCAAACAATCAATCCATAACCTATAACGGGACATCGTATGTTACAAATACTACAGGTGGTGCATTAATAAGCTTATTCACAAATAAAATTAATGATAAAATGTCCTTTCGCGTGAGAGGCAATTTAACGCTGGGTTATGATACAACGGGTCTTGGAGGCGCAAATATAAGCCGTACTTGGAACATATTCAGATTAAAGACCTATACAAACACATCTGGTTCTGCTACAGGTATAACATTAACAGTTTCAGGAGATACATCAATGATAACAAATACAGGTAGCTATGCAAAAGTAAGCGAGTTTGGTATTAGCAGAGATGGTTACAATTTTGTTAGTAATATGACTACAAACTTCTTCTGGGCAAATTGCGGATCGGACTATTCAGGTCCTTATGTGTTACAAAAAGGACAGCTTGATTATATAATGGACTTAAGCTCCAGTAAAATTGCTGCCTATGCAAATTCTGGAAAATGGAGTGCAGTTGCTGGCTACGAATATATAAATGCATCACAATACAATTTTAATGGGACATGTTCCTCTAATGGTTATAATCTATGCGATTCATTATTCCTGAATGGTAAAGTTGTATACAGCATTTCATCATTCCAGTCATACTAATGTAAAACAAGAATAAGATTTTTAAGACCTTCGCTTTTAATGCGAGGGTCTTTTGTTTTATAACGACTTTACAAGCGAAACTTTTGGATGGGTTTCGTTAACCATTTGCTATAATTGATAAACAGAAATAAAATATTGCCTAATCTCTGGAATGGTCATTCCCTATCACCATTTTTACTTTCGACAATTTATTTTATTCGTATAGCCTCAAATCCTTTTAATTATGCATTGAAATTGTTAATTCGCAGGTATGATATTATTTAATACAACATTTAATATAGATCCTGATATAGAATCAGAATGGATCATCTGGGCACGCGATGTATATTTTACATCGGCTCTTGATTCAGGCTTTGTGCAGAAACATCATTTATTAAGTCTTCGCTATGAAATGGAAAATAGCGGCAGAACATTCAGTCTGCAATTGTTTTTTGAAACAGATACACATTTTGAAGAATACATAAAAAAACATGAAGGTGCGGTAATGGACGATCTTGCCAAACGTTTTGGAAGTAATGTGGTTTACTTTCAAACGATATTGGATGTGATGATTTGATGGCTTTATTTTAGAAGCACGATAGGTAGGTAATATCAGTATAAACACTGACTTGACATTTAAGAATAAAAATGGTGATATTTAAGGTATACACCAGTTCGGATTTCTAGCACAATTCTTCGAAACGCATAAATCTTTTTATGCCGGATCATAAAAGATACTTTACAGAGTTAATGGACAGTCTTGGATTTATTAGAAAGGAAATTGTTTCTGGAGAATACCATATTCCAGAGGAATATAAAGATCTTATTCTTGAACGAATCGACAATTCATCTCCTGAAAAAATGGACGATTGGGAAATTTTCAAAAAAGAATTGGAGGAGGAATAATGATAAAAAGATTATTGATGAGAAACCTAGAGACATATTCACTTGTTAACAGAATAATATCATAAAATAAATTCTTTTCTTTTAAAATGTTTTTTAGATGATTTATATAACTCAATAAAGATTATCGGGATAAATCTCTTTTTTAATTGCTATGCTGCGTGACGATCAACCAAAATTCAAAGAGATGAAATGAAAGTATTACTTGACACCAATATTATCATTCACCGAGAAGCCAACAAGATTTATTACCTTGACATTGGACAGCTTTTCAATTGGCTCGACAAACTCAAATACGAGAAATACATTCATCCATTGACAATTGAGGAGTTGAATAGGTATAAAGACCAGAGCTCTTTAAAGACGATGAATATTAAAATTGAGAGTTACAATCAACTAAAATATCAAGCACCACTAAGCGATATCATCAAACAAGTTAGTCTAAAAGTTGACAGATTAGAAAATGACCTTAATGATACACAAATATTAAATGAGGTTTTTGAAAACAGAGTTGATTTGCTTATTTCTGAAGACAAAAAAATACATACAAAAGCAAAACTTTTAGGAATTAGCGACAGAGTTTTTCGTATACAAGCGTTCTTAGAAAATGCAATAGCTGAAAATCCCGAATTAGTAGAACATAAAGTTTTAGCTGTTAAAAAAGTTGACTTTGCAGAAGTAGATTTGAAAGATGATTTTTTTGACAGTTTTAGAATTGATTATGCAGAGTTTGATAAATGGTTTAATAGCAAAGCCGAACAGCCTTGCTATGTCTGTTATAGCGACAATCAACTAACTGCATTTCTATTTATAAAAATTGAGAAAGCAGGTGAAGAAAGTTATTCTGAAATTACTCCTGTTTTCAAACCAAAAAAGCGACTTAAAATCGGCACCCTTAAAGTAACAGGTAACGGATACAAAATAGGAGAGCGATTTCTGAAAACAATATTTGATAACGCTTTGCTTTTTAAAGTTGAAGAAATTTATGTTACAATATTTGATAAAAGACCAGAGCAGGAACAGTTAATTGAAATGCTTGAAGAATGGGGCTTTACAAAACACGGTATTAAAACTACTCAGAATGGTGATGAACTTGTTTACGTTAGACCGTTCAGTAAACATCTCCCTGTAAATATTGAAAGCCCTAAACTTACTTTTCCATTCTTTTCAAGAAAAACTGACAAGTATTTAATAAAGATAGAATCTCAATATCATACAGAGTTATTTCCTGACAGCATAAATACAAGGGAGGATAAAGCAAAATATACAGAGAATGAGCCGCACAGAAATAGAATTAGCAAAGTGTATATTTCTCATTCACCTGATAGGAGTTTGAGATCAGGAGACATCGTTTTGATCTATAGAATTGGAGAAACAAGTCCCAAAACATATTCAAGCACTGTTACAACAATTTGTATTGTTGAAAGCGTCAAAAACGATTTTAAAGACTTTGATGATTTTTTTAATAGTTGTAACCGACGGACAATGATTTCAAAAGAAGATTTGAGAACAAAATGGTGGGATAAATTCCCTAGCTATAAGCCATTTGTTATTAACTTTCTATATGCACATTCGTTGCCTACACCTAAGCCAACACTTGGAGATTTAATCAAATTAAAAATATTCGCGGACCCAATGAGTTTACCAAAAGGTTTTGCTAAATTAACCAATGAGCAGTTTAATGATTTGATTAACTTTGCATACAAAAATAAATAACTAAATGAAGGTAGTGTTATCAATAAAGCCCGAATTTGCATTCAAGATTTTTGATGGGACAAAAAAATTTGAATTCAGGAGATCAATTTTTAAAAATGAGAATGTAAAGTCAATAATTGTTTACGCTTCATCGCCTGTTCAACAAGTAATTGGAGAATTTGAAATTGAGGAAGTCTTAAACTGTGAGCTTTCTACATTATGGAACTTGACACAAGAATTCTCAGGCATTAGTGAAGAATTCTACTACGACTATTTTGCTAACAAAAAATCGGGTTTTGCAATAAAAATTAAAAAGACCAAAAAGTATAGAAAACCCAAGAATTTAAAAGTAGACTTTAATCTTTCTCCTCCTCAATCATTTGCATATTGGACGGGTAAATCATGAAAGCAAAATATTATACGCATTAAGAAAAATACAGATTATTTGCTTATAAAATAAAGTTTAGTAATGTCCCCCCAAATTGGGAAATTGAAAGATACAATCTTGTAGGTCACGACCGAATAATTTTCCGTTTATAAAATGCTTATAAACAAATATGCTCAAAACAAATTTTTGTACTAAAAGTCAATTAGACGATTTGCATGTCTAAAAAAAACGCTGTACCTTATTGAAAGATATAAATGCAAATGGGAGTATAGATCAAGGAACTTCAGGAGCAACTCACAAAAACCAAATTGAACAAAAGATAAAAATCAAATTTAATATGAACTTTTAAAGAAAAGCGGAGGCTGGCGCCTTGGATTGGAGAAATCCAATTCAATTGGGTTCGATTCCCGGCCGAAGTCAATTGTAACTAATTTACTTCGGACGGGAATGCCTCTTTTTCAATTTAAATATGGCACTTTCAGAATCTGAAAAAAAGAAGTTTTATAGGCTTCATAACCTGAATAAAAAATCTTTAGAAAACGCTATTGATTTAATCAAGGAAAACATAAGGGCAACTCTCAAAAAAGAAACTTCCGACAGAAAGTATATTATTAAGCTAAGTTTTACAGATAACAAACGAGTCAAACTTATTGAAAATGTTAGAAGTTATAATAGAATATTATTAGGACTTCTAGTTTCTTGGTCAGAAGAAAGTATTCGAAGACTTTTTTTTGAACCGAATGTATTTTCAAATGCTCAAATTGATTTTCTATTAGAAAAAAATAGATCTTTAGAGCAGAAGTGGACTTTTGCATTGAAAATAGCTTTTCTAAAAGCGAATGGACTTATTCCTGTAGGAAATGAAACTTGTGTTAGAGTAAATATTAATTCGCGAGATTTCAGAACATTAAGCTCTGATCAAATAAGCAAATACGAAGGAATAGTAAAATTAATTAATGACTTCCTTATCCCATCTATAAATATAAGAAACAAGGTTCAACATGGAGAATGGATAGTAGCCTTTAAGCCACCTGATTCAAAAATATATTGCCCTGAATTAACAAGAAGGATTTTTAAAGAAAATATAATAACCACATCTTCTAGAATAGTAGTTTTCAATTCTATTTATCAAATGATTGTTGATTTGGCTAGATTTTCTTCCAATAATTTTAAAATTGATCCAACAACGACACCATTCGAATATTTTTACAATCAACAAATAAAGAAAATAAATCACGAAAAATCGAAAATTGTTTCATCAGATATTCATAAATACATTGATGATTTAATAACTAAAAACCAAAATGGTAAAGTATACAGGAATGAATTAACGAGTAAAAAATGAAATACATTTTTTTAGTAAGGCACTTCCGATAAATCAGTTCAAGTATATATATCTGAGACAAAGTTATATTCAGACAAAACATGACCCCAAAAATCCACTTAACAGTTTTACTATTTTTATTCATCACTTGTCAGCTATCTGCACAAACGATAGATTCATTGCGACAAAAAATCGAACAAATCATTTCAACAAAGAAGGTCATTGTTGGCGTCTCAATAACTGGAAAACAAGAGAAAGATACCTTATACATTAATAAGGACAGGCATTTCCCGATGCAAAGCGTATATAAATTTCCGATAGCATTAGCGGTACTTTCAGAAATTGATAAAGGAAAATTTTCTTTAAATCAAAAGATACAAATTTCTAAAGAGGACTTGCTTCCAGATACCTGGAGTCCGATTAGAGATGAATACCCTAATGGAGCTACATTAGCATTATCACAAATAATAGAATATACCGTATCTAAAAGTGACAATAATGTTTGTGATATATTATTAAGACTTATCGGAGGAGCGAAGAAGGTTGATGAATATTTTCACACCATTGGCTTCACCGACATTTCAATAAAAGCAACAGAAGAAGAAATGCATAAAGAATGGAACGTGCAATTTCAAAATTGGATAACACCTGAAGCAGCAAATGAATTATTAGAGTTGTTTTATTTCAACAAGAAAAAACTTCTTTCTAAAAAGAGCTATGACTTTATCTGGAAAGTAATGAGAGAAACGGAAACCGGAAAAAACAGATTAAAAGGGCAATTACCACCCAATACTGTTGTGGCTCACAAAACGGGCACTTCCGGGGTTAATGATGAAGGCTTAACAGCAGCAGTCAATGACATTGGCGTTATATTTCTACCGAATGTCGATCCTGTTTTTATTAGTGTCTTTGTAACAAACTCAAAGGAAAATACAGAAACGAACGAAAAAATAATTGCAGATATTGCAAAAGTAACGTGGGATTATTTTAATGCCAAAGCAAAATAAAATATTTACTAGAAAAAGTCACTCATCGAAAATAGGCAAGTGTCTCATAGTATTTAAATAGTACAATGAAATATATTAAACTAAATACTAACTGGAATGCGGAGCCAAATGCCCCAAAAGTGGAAATAAAAATTCAAGGAGACAAATTGGAACTTGAGTTTTTTCTCAACTCCTTTATCTTCGATCATGTGAATGAAGGTGACAAGGGACAATTACTATTTACTGATTGTAACAAATACAGTTTTAATTCTTGTAATGACGAAGGGTATTTTCGCGGGCAATATCGATACAAAAACGAAACACTTCCTTGGGGAGAATTTTACGAACTAATGCACGATGGAGAAATTGATTTTCATAGCGATTATAAAATGGTTAAGGACAAGACTAATGAAATAGGACTAAAACATTTCATTTTTTTCTTTCGCGATAATACATTCGAATGCATAGCTAGAGATTTTAAATTTAGATATTTGAATAATTAGTCTTTACAACTCTTTTTTATGGATGAAAAAATAATTGAGCTTACATACAATCGAAAGGACTTTGAAGATGTCTATTATAGAAATCGTGAAGATAGATTATTGTTTAATAGCCATACGAAGAAGGAGCAAAATACAGCAATGGTAATAGGCGCAATTACCATAATATTTTTTTTGTATAACATGATTTATAACCAATACTTCGAACTACTAATTGCTTCAGGAATATTATTTTGCCTGTCCCTTCTAGATCTATACAAAAAATTGTTGCCTCTGATTAAATGGAGAAAGGAAATAAAAATTTACTTAGAAGAACTGGACAAGATCAAACACAATAAAATCATTTTGACAAAAGGAGCATTCACATTAGTTCAAGATAAAAAAGAGACAATTGAAAAATGGTCGGAATTCAGAAAAGCTGAATTAGAAGATAATTTTGTTTCTCTGATTAGCACGACAACAAATTATTTAATTCCAGCGAAGTCAATGACACCCGACGAATTCCAATTTCTTAAAGACATGCTTTCCGAGCGAATAAAGAATGATTCATAGCAGATAATAACAATACCCGTAAACCTATTTTTGTACATCCAATAACAAATAAAGTTTTAAAATGAAAACAACATCCACTCGGATCATAGCTGTATCGTTCATTATTTTGTTATTTGCTTTAGCATTACTGTATTTTATTTTCTACAAGAAGAGTAATTCGGATGCCAACGAAATAAAAAGCACAAGGATTGATTCTTTATCACCATTGCTTTCCATCGAAAATCTTGAAAATTTTTATCAACAAGACAAGAGTAATGATATTGAGTTTTTGTCAGAGAAGAAGTCATACGGAAAAAAAGTTAAATCAATTAAGATTCACAGATTCAGTACCACGTATCAAAAAATGCTTTTGGAAAAGGAATTGTTTTTTGACTTTAAAGGCAAACTTCTTAAGGTCGCATTTTATTCCGATGAAGATCCGGATACAGCATTTACCTATATGTTTTACAATGACCGCGGAAAAATATTTTTAAATGTATCTGTTGAAAGGAACAAGTATGATACGGTCTATACGCTTCGCAATTTTGATGCGCAAAATCACATCAAAGAAGAAATTCAATATAATATTAAGCGGAAAGAGTTGAATCATTATGAAACCAGGAATTTTAAGCTCATGTCGGATTCGATTCTAAAAATTGAAGAGACTTCATATGAGCATGATTTGACTACAAATAACATATTGCCCTATTACATTTGGGACATGAATTTGACACTTAAGAATTTATCTGAAGTTAATGCTAATATTCATAGAACTGTTTGTCAGGACACAGTCTACAATTCTGATGCAGAGGAATTATATAGATTAGAGGATCATAAGCTGGTTTCAGAAAAGGATAAAATTCAGTTTGAATATAATCCTCAAGGAGATTGGCTGCAGATAAAAACAAATGCATTTTTAATAAAAAGAGACTTCATATTTTATGCTGATAACGAAGCCGAAGTAAAGAAAGACTTTAGCTATAGCAAAACAGTCCTTGCCCAATTGGACTCTATCATGCAGACACTAGCTCCAGATGCATGGAAAAACCATAGGGAGAAACACAATGGGATCGACTCCAGGACTAAATTGTATAAGGAGGGTAGGTATGGAAAAGCAATAGAAATAAAGAAGGCTACTACGATTAATGCTTTTACACCCGAATTATGGTATCTGGTGAATCTGGATTCAGGTTATATTCCTGGAATAGAAGGAAAATGTGTTGTCGTTGGATATAACACTCCTCTAAAAGACAGTATTGGTTTCAACAAACGATGTTTAGCTATTTATGAACGGATAAATGATACTTATGAATTAAGGAAAGAGTCGTTCACAGCTCTGGAGTCATTCAGTGATTATAATGAAGATTTTTTATTTCAGGATTATAATGAAGCAAACTTTTCTGTTGGAATTCAGGATGGAGAAATAGTTGTAACCTATGGTTATATGCGTGGGGAGGTTACATATTCATACGCTTATCAAGATGGAAATTGGGTCTTGACTAAATATGAATCAAGTCATAGAACATGTTGTCAAGCCGAATCATATTCCTACAATTATAAGACAAAAATATATTCGGCTTCTATTTCCAGTACATCAGAAGACGATGAAGGTTATTCCAAAGATACTTCCATTACTGTTAAGCAAAACAGACCAATAATGTATATGGATAGTATGAATGTTATGCAATTTGATTACGACGAAACAGGCTTGCTGGTTAAATAAAAAGTAGCTCGGATAGGGACGCAGCAATTATAAGATTTGACTATCTAAAAAATACGCACTATCTTATTTAAATATATAAAGTATAGACGAACCTAGGTGTTTGGATCAACTGTTATGTCAATTATTATGCGACATTACCTTCTAATAATACTCATACTTATTTCTTTCAGCTGCCATTCTCAAACACTGGTATCAAACCGCGACAAAATAGAAACAGCTAAAAAAGAATTAACTGCAGCTATGACTAATTTTAGTAATTGCATTGTAGCGGCTGATCTTGATAATTGTATGCTGGATCTAATAAAAAATGCCGATAACGAATACAAAAAATATGTAATCGGAGGATTACTTTATAATATAGACAAAGACAAATCTTTTCAGCTTCACAAAGAAGCTTATTTATCAAAACCGGATGAGCTTGCCTTTCATCTTGAATACGCAATCGAACTTCATAGGAAAGGTGAATTCGAAGAGGCGGCCAAACTTTATGAAAAATATAGTAAAGAAAAATCGGAGGACTTCAGGATTAATGTCTGGTTAGCCGACTGCTATATAAATACAGGCGATATACACAAATCAATTGCAAATTGGACAAAATCAGATCACGCAAAACATCACACATCCATTGACTATGCAATAAATACTATATACGGTGACACTGACCAAATAAAAACAAGAAACAATTATCGAAAAGAAATCGAGAAAGGAAATAAAACGCTTTTTTACTCCCTCATTTTTCTTGATATGAATTGGAAATTAGACTGGTGGAATACTATTTTGAATAAAGACTTTCTGAAAGAAGATGGACAACTTTTAAAAAGCAAGGTTGAAAAAGACACTATTGATTATAATACAATTCAAACGTATATCAAAATCAAAAATCTTTCCAAATCGAATAATTCAGGAGACAGTATTAAAAGCCTATTGATAAACAATAAAATGATACTTGGTTCAAATCCATTGCCGACAAACGGACAAATAGCTTCAGATTTGTTAAGGATCTGTTTTATGAATCAATTAATCTCTGAGAAAGAATTTTATGATATTAGAGGACAAGAATTACTAAAATTAGCGGAAGCAACCAAAGATAGAGAATTATTAAATATTTACGCTTATCTCCAAGCCACGGTTAATGGTAAGGTTGATGCATCCATAGACAAACTAGGCTGGACGGAATTTAAAGACGAACGATTTGCAATCAGTTATTTTATTGGAAAAGGAGACAAGAATAGATTTAATGATAAAGAATTGGCTCAGGCGCTGAGAGACTTTCCGAATTCCTCAAAACTATATTGGGTAAAAGTTAATTGTGCAAAAATCGAGAATATTGAACTTAGACCTTATTTAATTGAATTGATTAAAAGAGAATTTAAAACATTAGGATCTGACCCGAACCATTACTCATATCCGTTGAAATCTTATTTTGGATACTTGGTGAGTGAAAAGTAACAGGGCAATAATAACAGATTGAAAAAGGACACTGTTGTGCAATAGGCACAGACACCTGACCAGCTGGTGTTCTATAAATGAAATTTTGTATTGAGAATGAAGAAAGTTAATTTCATCGGAAATGCAATTGTTGCACTCGGAGTTCTAAATCTATTCCGAAAAGCGGAAGGACTCCAGGGTTTTGGCGGATATGTTGACAATACATGGGAAATACTTTTGATCAGTTTAATATTAATCGTTACTGGAGTTTTAATGATTCTGATAAGCAGAAATAGCTTGAAGAACGAATGAAAAAGCAACAAATTATATTTACTAAAGTTAAAGATGTTTTAAAGCAACATCTAAAAGCTGAAATTAATGAGTACGAAAATGGCTCATACTTATCTATAGGTGATACTGGAATTTGGATTTCATTTGATGAACAAGAATTAACCATTGGCTACGGATTTTCTCATACACACTATAACCCTGAATTTGATAATATGCTTGAATCAGTGTCTGAAATTTTTGATCTGCTTACAAAAAGAAAAAAAGTTACAGTATATTATAAAGGGACCTTTCAATTCAAAAACAAATCGGAAATTGAAATTAGCGAGAATGAATTCAAATATATAGGAACATCAATGACATGGTTGTATCCATTCTGGAAAAGGACGAAAGAAATCGTTATATACTTTGATAAATTAATAGATGAAACTAGTATCCAAAAGGAAATGAATGAAATAAAGACGTATTCAAAAAGTTGAACAACTTTTTATTATAACTCTAAAAAAACAAATTGACATTCGTAAAACGATATTAAATTCTTTGCCAGCTTATGGACCGATGTATATCCCCGTAACCGACAACGGAGAACCTTTCTATTCCGAAGGATTTCCTGTTCGCTTTTATAAGACTGACGGAACGGAGTGGGTGGCAAATTTTGAACCTGGCTGGACTGACTTAAAGCAAGTAATTGAATTTGAAAACACTCAAAACTTGATGATAATAGCTTGTATAAATTATGTGTGTTTTTTAAAAATACCAACTAAATGTTAAAGTAGAGCCTAAAATATTTATGTGAAAATACTATCCACTCGGACTGTAGCCGTCTCACTCACGGTCTTTGCTTTGGTAATACTCTATTTTATTTTCTATACGAAGAGTAATTCGAAAGTCAACGACTATGATAAGCAAGGTTGTTTGTAAAAAAGTTTAGTATAGATTTCAAGCAATATTGGGTAGTGATTTAAGTTCGGTGGCCTTAGGAGTTGATCAACCGATAAATATAATTCTTAAGGTTAATCACTGTAACACGTGTTTTCACTCAGTTTTCAACTTTAAATTATCTAAGATTTGATTCGAGTTCTGTTCACTCTGAGAACATTTTTTAATAACGATATCACCGCAATTCTCTTCTCCCCAGAGCAGGCTTGAACCATCGGTTTACATACAAATGGAAGTCTCAGAGCGACCTGATTAGGTTTGCAACGGCTAAACCAATTTCATCAGGAACATCTTCTTGCATGTAATGTCGCGCCTTAACTATGATTTCACGTTGATTCGGCCAGGTTCTGGCAAAATTGAGCGTGCGGCCATTAAGGACACCTTCCTCCGCTATAATCAACAACTTAGGTACTTGGGATTGAGACAGCCATGCTCCGTAGGAATCGACAATGGCCGAGACGTCAGCCGGTTCACCCTCTACAGGGATATCACGCGGAAAGAGTAGCGTGGGCAGGCGATCTTCACGCTTTTTGAAGGGTGCCCTGTAGGTTGCCATTTCCTCATCGCTTAGGGTACGGACAACGCCGGCAGGCAGCCGCTGTTCTACAAAAAAGTTGCCGTCAAGTACCATTTGCTCACCTTCCTTTGTCCGCAGACTTTTGAATAATGCTGCCGCAGGGCCAAAATCGACCCAGTCTCTCACCATCACGATGGCTTCCATATAGGCAATCGCTCTGATTTGAGATGGAAATCGTGTCGCCCGATGAAAACCCAACGCAGATCCCCAATCATGCAGCACCAAGGTTATATTTTGATTTAATTTTAGTTCGTCCAACCAGGCGTCGAGATAGCGAACCTGGTCGATGAACCTATAAGAGCCACCCGGAGACTTTGCTGAAGCACCGAAGCCGACCAAATCCGGTGCTAATACTCTCCCAAGCCCAGCGAGGTGTGGGATAACATTGCGCCACAAGTAGGATGACGTAGGATTTCCATGCAACAGAATGATCGGGTCACCATTACCCATATCCACATAGCTGATCTCTGAATCCAATACCTTGATCCGCTTGCGGGGATGGTTATCGGCGGCGATAATTGTGTTTGAATTTGAAAACATAAATAATTATTCTTTAGTATTGCACAAAAGTAATGACGATTTTAATACTATTATTGTCATAAAGTCTCATATATTAGCTTTTTCGTATCAATATTACATGGATGCATTAAGCACAATTTTAGAAGCGACAAAACTTGAAAGTTTAGTTTACAAGAAACTCGAAGTTTGCGCACCCTGGGGGCTGGACATCCCACAGGACGATAATTCACAATATTGGAGACTTATTAAGGGAAGCTGTACGCTTGGTTTACAGGACGGAAAAATTATTGAATTGACAGAGGGGGATTTGGTATTTATTCCGCATGGCTCTTCGCATTGGATAGCAGACAAATCGACAAGCAGGCGAATACCGGTAGCTGACTATGTAAAAGCGCGGGATAACGGCATTCATGTTTTTAACAGTAATGGAGAACAAACTACTATTACCGGTGGCCATTTTCAATTTGATGATCGACCTATTCATCCTTTTTTGAAAGATTTGCCGCAAGTCATTCATATTGCGAAATTTGAAACGCAACACCAATTATTGCTGCAACATTGTGCGCAGTTGATCCTGGCAGAACTCAATAATGACCGACCGGGAAGCAAGATAATCCTGCGAGGCTTGGCTGAAGTATTGTTCATCAATATCATAAGGGCTTACCTTGAACAGGTTGTTCCACAAATAGGCTTTCTCTCTGCTCTAATAGATACCCGAATCGGCAATGCGCTTATGTTAATACAGGATTCCCCTGGAAAGGCTTGGACAGTTGATTCCCTCGCTAAAAACGTAGGTATGTCAAGGTCAGTTTTCTTTAACCGGTTTAAACGTTTAGTTGGCGAAACGCCAACAGTTTATCTAACCAACTGGCGGATTAGGAAAGCTAAACAGATATTGGCCATCAATAAAGATAACATAAGTGAAATAGCATTGAGCGTAGGTTATCAATCTGAATCTGCATTTAACCGCGTTTTTAAAGCAAAGGTCGGCATCACGCCTGCCGCCTTTAGACGGGAGTTGGTTTAATTATGCCGTCGTAAAGTTACGGCAATGGCTTTAAGGTAAGTAATAATGGAACAAAATAAAATATTGAATACATAAGGTTTGCTGCACGATTTGCCTCTATAAATCCAGTCCAAAAGTTTCTATATAGCGAAACTTTCGGTATCTTTACTTCGTTGAATAATTTGAAGAATGGATAAACATTTTGAGGTTTTGTTCTTGGACGAAGCGTTTGAGTTTTTAAACAGTTTGTAACGGAAACATTATGAGAAAATACTTTACAACATTCGTAAGGCTCAAGTAGAGGCTGATCCAGAACTTTTCAAAAAACTTTCTGATGATATTTGGGAATTTAGAACATTGTATCAGGGTCTTCAATACAGATTACTTGCCTTTTGGGACAAGAGCTCTTCAAGGGATAGTCTTGTAATTTCTACGCATGGCTTTATCAAAAAGAGAAGTAAAGTTCCTGATAATGAAATTCAAAAGGCAGTTCTAGTATGGGCAAAATATTTCGCAGACAAACAGGTAAAAAACAAGAAAAAATGAAAGCATATTCATTAGACCAAGTGCAGGACAAACTAATTGGCAAGGTTGGAACACCCGACCGAGACCTGTTTGAATATGAACTTCAAATGGATTTAATCGGTAAGGCAATCAAGCAAACACGAAAAGAACGACACTTAACACAAGAAGAATTAGGCAAATTAATAGGTGTTCAAAAAGCTCAAATTTCACGACTTGAAAACAATGCAAGCAATGTGACAATGGAGACTTTGTTAAAAGTTTTTACAGCACTAAAAGCAAAAGTTAGATTTCAAGTGGAGCTTCCCAACGTAAGCATTACAGTTGGAAAGTAATCCGGCAAATGATAATATATTTTTTGAAACTAATAAAGAAGTGCAACACTTTAAGCACCGCACTTTTATAATTTAAATCCGATCAAAGCCCGTATAACTCTGCAAGGCCTTTGGAATTGTAATACCTCGGTGTCTGATTATTCTCTAAGATAGATGCAACAATTCTTGGCAAGGCCAATGCGTTTTGGTTAGTATATCGCAATAAAATACTGATAAAAATTACCATCAATTCGCAAACGAGTGTAATATTTCACTATATTTACCCTTGTTAAGCCCATGAGTGTAACATTTACCCTTGTTTTATGCTTCATTTTGATCGAAAGAACCCTTTCAACGACTTACCACTACTTCCTCCAAAAATTGAATTAGAGACTAAAAAAGTGTTGTTAAAGACAATTTCAGCAAGTAGAGCTTTGGCTCAACTTAATGGAGTATTAATAAACTTACCGAATCCACGTCTTTTTTTAGATACGATCCACTTGCAGGAAGCTAAAGCAAGTTCGGAAATTGAGAACATTATCACCACCAATGATGATTTATATAAATCTATAGTTGCAGACAAAGATTTTGGAAATGCTGCAACGAAAGAAGTATTAAATTATAAAGAAGCGCTTTGGTTAGGTTTGGAGCGTCTTGAGAAAAAGCCATTCATAACAACCAATCTTTGTATTGAAATTGTACAATGCATAAAGCAAAACAGCGCTGGAATTAGATTAGTGCCAGGAACAACACTTTCAAATACAAACGGTGAGATAATCTATACACCACCATCAGGAGAAGAAACAATTCGAGCAAAACTCGCTAATCTTGAAAAATTTATAAATGAAGATGAATCATTAGATCCGCTGATAAAAATGGCTTTAATGCATTATCAGTTTGAAGCGATTCACCCTTTCTCCGATGGTAATGGTAGAACAGGAAGGATATTACTTTTGCTCTATTTAAAAATGAGCAACCTGTTAGATATACCCGCGATTTATTTAAGTGAATATATCATTAAAAGTAAAACAGAATATTATAGAACATTGAGAAATGTAACAGAGACTAACGCATGGGAGGATTATATCTTATATATGCTAGACATGGTTGAAGTAACAGCAATGAATGGGCTGAAAAGATTAGAGCAAATTAGCGCATTGATGAATTCAATGTCAGAACAAATTAAGAAGGAATTGCCAAAGGTCTATTCCAAAGATTTAATAGAAGTACTATTCAAGTTGCCATATACTAAAAGGCAGTTTTTAATAGATGCGGATTTGGGCTCGCCGAAAACAGTCGGCAATTACCTTCATGATTTAGAAGAAAAAAAATATTTGAAATCAGTGAAGATTGGTAAAGAAAAATTATACCTGAATTATCAATTGATGAATATACTAGAAATGAAATTCATCAAGGAATAATAACGGCTAGATGTGTTCGTAAAAAGTCTTCTGTAAGGACAGATGGTATCGCATTAATTTCGAAGGGCTTGCTTATTAATAGGCAAGCCCTTCGAAATTAATATTTATACTGAAGTGAATGATTAGAAATAATTCCTGTGAGCACTAATCGAACCAGACGTTAGCGCGTATTTTATGCGGCAAATTAATTAATGATTTCAAAGCCCGTATAACTCTGTAACGCCTTTGGAATAGTAATTCCTTCCGGTGTTTGATTATTCTCTAAGATAGATGCAACAATTCTTGGCAAGGCCAATGCACTGCCATTCAGGGTATGCAGCAATTGCGTTTTACCATCTACTTTATAACGTAGCTTCAAACGGTTTGCCTGATAGCTTTCAAAATTACTGACAGAACTTACTTCCAACCAACGTTTCTGCGCAGCAGAGAACACCTCAAAATCGAATGTTAAGGCAGACGTAAAGCTCATATCTCCGCCGCATAAGCGTAGAATACGATATGGCAATTCAAGCTTCTCTAACAAGCCTTGAACATGCTTTTTCATTTCCTCGAGAATAGCATACGATGTTTCGGGTAGCGCTATTTGTACCAATTCAACCTTATCAAATTGATGCAGGCGATTTAATCCTCTTACATCAGCGCCCCACGATCCAGCTTCTCTTCTGAAGCAAGGCGTATAGCCAGTATGTCGAACAGGAAGTTCTTCTTCTTTCAGAATAACATCTCTGTACATATTGGTAATCGGTACTTCAGCCGTAGGAATCAGATATAGTTTATCTTCATTGGCATAATACATTTGTCCGTCTTTATCCGGCAGCTGACCGGTTCCAAAGCCAGACGCTTCGTTGACCATGATCGGAGGCTGTACTTCTATGTAGCCGGCTTTAACACCTTCATCCAGGAAAAAATTAATTAGGGCACGTTGTAAGCGCGCACCTTTATTTTTATATACCGGAAATCCGGCACTGGTTATTTTAACACCTAATTCAAAATCAATGATGTCGTATTTCTTTATTAATTCCCAGTGCGGTAAAGCGGCATCGTGTAAAACGGGTATGGTCCCATGAGAATATATGTTCACATTTTCTTCTGGTGTACGACCTTCCGGAACACTGCTATGCGGCAGGTTCGGTAATTTTACCAGTAAGCTTTCAAGTTCTGTTTCTTTGGAAATAAGAAAATCGCCCAATTCCTTTGTTTTAGCTCTCAGGTCTGCTGCATTCTTTTTTTCAAGTTCCGCCTCATCCTTTTTACCGGCTTTCATCAATTCACCAATCGCTTTGGCTTTTTGGTTTGCTTCCGATTGCAATAAATCCAGCGTATGCTGTGTTTCACGACGGGATAGATCAACCTGAAGAATTTCTTCTACTTTTTCTTTAGCTTCAGGAAAGTATTTTTTTTTGAGTCCGGAAACAACCAGTTCTTTATTTTCCCTGATAAAATTGATTTGCAGCATCTTTTATTCGTATAATTTGTCTAAATTAGAATCGGAAACGCAAGTTACATGATTTAAAGGGCATTTAGAATCAATTTTTTTGATAAAGATTGAAGGTTTTCCTTACTTGCTCTTGACAATGACTATTTCTTGCTATATAATTGTAACATCAATTCGCAGTTGAACCCAATTTTCCGCTGCTCGCCTATTTACCAATTGCCAATAATTATAACATTTTATTGTTTGGATAGCAGGTTTCGCAAGCAAGCTGTGAAGAAGTATTAATAAAAATCCCCCTCTTGATTAGAATTTCAATCACATTAACAAATTTATGTACAACATTGAAGAATTAGATTTAAAGCTATTATCTGAATTAAGGATCATTGCCGAGAAAATGGATGTTCCTAATTTTAAAAAATTACAGAAAAAAGAACTAGTTTATAAGATCCTGGATCAACAGGCTCTTAATCCTGCAGTAGCCTCCACGGTTCGCAGTGAAGTGAGTAGCGCATCATCTTTTTCTACGGAATCAGAACCAATCACCAGCGAAGTAACCGAAAACATTTCAGAACCAGCAGATTCCAATAACCGTCGCCCAAGAGTAAAGCGAATGAATGTGAAGGAATCAGCGGCAGCCGAAGAAGAGTCGTTTGATTCACAACCTTCAGCCGTTCCTGCTTATACCGCACGCAGAGAACGTCAGCCGTATATTACAGAAGAATCTGCACCGGTAGAACGTGCTCCAAGAGCCAGCATATATCCGGAAGAGAGAGAATTAAGATCAGAAATTTCTGATAAACCGGTAAGACAATCTGTAACTACTGTACAATACAGTGTTAAAGAATTTGATGGTGTAATCGTTAACTCCGGTGTGCTTGAAATTATTGCGGAGGGATATGGTTTTCTTCGTTCTCCGGATTATAACTTCATGGCTAGCCCGGATGATATATATGTTTCTCCATCTCAGATTAAATTATTTGGTCTGAAAACAGGTGATACGATTGTTGGTCAGATCCGTCCTCCAAAAGAAGGTGAAAAATATTTTGCTTTGTTGAAAGTTGAAACGGTTAATGGCAAGACAACAGAGCAGATCCGTGATCGTATTCCATTTGAATTTTTAACACCGATATTTCCACAGGAAAGATTAAACCTTTCTACAACACATAATCAACTTTCTACACGTATCCTTGATTTGTTCGCACCAATCGGTAAAGGCCAACGTGGTATGATTGTCGCACAACCCAAAACAGGTAAGACAGTATTGTTGAAAGAAATTGCAAACGCTATTGCAGCAAATCATCCGGAAGTATACCTTATCATCTTATTGATTGATGAACGTCCGGAAGAGGTTACAGATATCGCCCGCAGTGTAAAAGCAGAAGTTATATCATCCACGTTTGATGAACAAGCAGATCGTCACGTAAAGATTGCCAGCATGGTGCTTGAAAAAGCTAAACGTATGGTTGAATGCGGACATGACGTTGTTATCTTATTGGATTCTATTACACGTTTAGCACGTGCTTATAATACAGTGGTTCCGTCTTCCGGTAAAATACTTTCCGGTGGTGTGGATGCAAATGCACTTCATAAGCCTAAAAAATTCTTTGGTGCTGCACGTAATGTAGAGAACGGAGGTTCTTTAACCATTATCGCTACAGCATTGATTGAAACAGGTTCTAAAATGGATGAAGTTATCTTTGAAGAATTCAAAGGAACAGGTAACATGGAACTTCAATTGGATCGTAAATTGGCGAACAAACGTATGTATCCGGCGATCGATGTCCCTGCTTCAGGTACACGTCGCGAAGATCTATTAATGGATAAAGATGCATTGTCCAGAATCTGGATACTTAGAAAATTCATGTCAGACATGAACTCTATCGAAGCGATGGATTTCTTAATTGACAGAATGTCTAAAACGAAAAACAATGATGAGTTCTTGATTTCCATGAATGGATAAGTAAGAAAAACATTTAGTATTATATTGAAAAAGCCCATTCGAAAGAATGGGCTTTTTTGTTTAAAGGAGAATACTGATATACAGTACCCCTCCAAGGGTTTAATCAACCATTGATTCAATCTTATAAATAATATCGGATAATCAACGAAACCCTTGGAGGGATTTAATTGTACAACTTCAATATGTATGATTTTTTATAAAATGAAAAAGTATGAATGATGTAACTAATTTCAGAAAAAATGTAACATCAATTTTTTTAATGCTGACCATCTTTGTAGGAAGCCATCATGATTATGCAGACCAAAGAAAAACTTGATACCGATATTATTAATATAACGATAAAAATACAGGATACCTTTCCTGAATTATCAAAATTCATATCAGAAATGCCGGTTAAAATGTCGGACATAAAAGATCCGGGAGTAACACTAAAGAATCTGCAAGACTATTATAACTCTTTGGAAGCGCTACTTAAAAAATATATGGAAGAGCATGAAAGGAAAACAGCATAAGATTTCTTATCTCAGGAAGGATGAGTGTTAATTAGTTGACTTTTCATTTCTATACCAGTTTAGCAGAAGCAAGATCAACATTAAAATAGTCTGTACTTACTAACATCAGAATTACATTGCTCGATCAGAAGCGACGACTGATTTCATTTAATAAAAAACCATGATGACGAATAAAGTAATTTTATTAAATAAAAGGCCAGTCGGCAAACCAACACTGGAAGATTTTAAATTTAGCAGTGAAGAAATACCTGTTATTCATGATGGTGAGATTTTATTAAAAACGTTATATGTTTCGGTTGATCCATATTTACGTGGAAGGATGAATGATTCAAAATCGTATGTTCCTCCATTTGAATTAAACAAACCCATACAATCAAGTATTATAGCTGAAGTCATTGAAAGCAAACACACGGAATTTTATAACAAAGGTGATTTCGTATCTGGAAATTTAGATTGGAAAGAATACCAGGCCTCTACTGGAAAAGGCTTACATAAAGTTGACAATAACAGTACAAAGCTATCGGTCTATCTTGGGCTACTTGGAATGACCGGCATTACCGGATATTTGGGTTTAACTGAAATTGGCAAACCACAAGTCGGAGAGACAATTGTTGTATCAGGAGCTGGAGGTGCGGTAGGAACGGTTGTGGGCCAGATAGGTAAATTACTTGGTTGTACGGTTGTTGGTATAACGGGCTCGGATGAAAAAGTAGCAACCTTAAAATCTAAATTCAAGTTTGATCATGCAATTAATTATAAAATCACAACGGATTTAAAAGATGCAATAAGCAAGGCTTGTCCGAATGGAGTTGATATTTATTTTGACAATGTAGGCGGCGATATTTCAGATGCTGTTTTGGCAAATATTAACAAGTTTGCAAGACTGCCTGTTTGTGGTGCGATATCACTATATAACGAAACAGCAGTACCTTTCGGTCCACGAATCCAGCCAATATTATTAACTAAAAGTGCTACCATGCGTGGATTTATAGTCGGAGATTTTTTTGAAAAATTCCCGATTGCTATGGAGCAATTGAGTGTTTGGCTTGCAGAAGGAAAACTTACCTATACAGAAACAATTATTAACGGCTTTGATACTATCCCACAAGCATTTCTTGATTTGTTTGAAGGAAAAAATGAAGGCAAAATGATCGTTAAGATTTAAAGAATAACCAGCTAAAAATATAACCATGAAAGTATTAATCGTATTAACTTCACACAACGAACTGGGACATACCGGTGAAAAAACAGGCTTCTGGGCAGAAGAATTTGCAGCTCCTTATTATGTTCTGGAAGATGCGGGAGTGGAAATAACAATTGCTTCTCCGCAAGGCGGACAGCCTCCCGTTGATCCTAAAAGCAAAGCTCCGGAAGCACAAACACCTGCCACGAAAAGATTTAATTTGGATCCGGCATTAATAGATAAATTAGCTTTATCGCATAAACTTAGCGAAATAAATGAAGCTGATTACGATGCTGTTTTTTATCCCGGAGGACATGGGCCATTATGGGATCTGACAAAAGACAAAAACTCCATCCACTTAATTGAGGACTTTTATAAACACGGCAAACCCATTGCGTTTGTTTGTCATGCGCCTGCAGCTTTATTATATGTTAATGGGGAGAATGGAAAAGCATTTGTACACGGCAAGCAGTTAACTGCTTTTTCAAATACAGAAGAGGAGGAAGCAAAACTAACAAACATAGTTCCGTTTTTATTGGAAACAGAACTAAAGGCACGAGGAGCCGAATACAGTAAAGGTGAAAATTGGAAATCATATATAAAACAAGATGGATTATTAATTACAGGCCAAAATCCTGCATCTTCAGAATCTGTAGCAAGGTTACTTTTAGAAACACTTAATGATCAAAATAATTTTAAAGGTACGCACAGCAAGGATTCTAATATAAGTGCACTTCTTGATTCATGAACAAAAAAACCGAATAACAATATCTTTACAAAATGTCCAGGGCTTGCGTTCATTATTACAAATAGAGAATGGCCTTAATACTAGTTTCTGATAAATGAAATAACAAACAATTAGTATAGTAATAATATCATGGAAGAAGATCTGAGGCATCTTGAATTTCTTGCGAACAATTCAAAAGAGATTATTGAAAAACAGGTAGATTCCTATAGACAGCAGCATTCCTATGCAGGAACCATTATTGGTGTAACAGGTTTATTCATACCATTTTTTCTTAGTAGTCTGGATGGAACCCTGCAAACAATTCAATTCATTTCAATTGTTCCGATTGTTATTTTTATCTGGGCCATACTTTTATTGCTAAGTATTTTCAGAACACAACCACTTGATCAGGCATTCAACTCTACAAAGTATAAGGAATTAATAAATAAAACCTTTAAGGAAATTCTGCTATATGAAATTGAAGCAAATTCGAACTCGTATGCGATTAATAAGATAGTAACCGAGAAAGGAAATAAGCGATACAATATAGGAGTAAGACTGACAACCATCGCACTCATCTTTTCAATCGTTTTGATTCTGGCAAACAAATTTATTATTATAGAAGAAGTTCCTGCGAAGGTTCAGTTAGTAAATCGCATAAAAGCTCCGGCATACTACGATCCAGTCGAATAAATTTTGTCACCAGGAATTTTTAATAAGGATAAATAAATCGTTTATTTCCCTGAAATAATGTTTTGCGCTGGAGTTGCTATTTTTCGAATCTATTGAATACACATTATAAATACAATTCCGTTTATTTCGGACGTTAAATTCATTTGCTATATTTTTATTTTAGGATAAAAGGATTATTTTTATAGACAAACAAGCATAACTTTTATATAAAGGCAATTCATTGTTTTTGATATTTGTACCTGAAAAGCCATTTTATAAGGAATTTGAGGCAGTGTTTTCATGCAATTATAAACTATAGAAACAGGTTATATGCCATTCAGCAAGTATAGTATTTTTGATAAAATGATCGAAGGCATACAAATCGTCGATAACGATTTTAAGTATGTATATGTGAACGATACCGTTACCGTTCATGGCAAATATTCCAAAGAAGAGCTACTGGGTTTTACAATGTCCGAAAAATATCCGGGAATTGAGCAAACAGAAATGTTTGGTATGATACAGAAATGTATGAATGAAAATGCACCACTTCAGATGCTTAATGAATTTGATTTTCCGGATGGATCAAAAGGTTATTTTGAACTCAGAATGCAAACTGTACCGGAGGGTGTTTTAATTATGTCTTTTGATGTTAGCAAGCAAAAACAAGCAGAACAGATGTTGCTTAATGCGAATGTTATTCTGGATGAAAAGGTGAAGCAACGAACGGCTCAATTGACGTTCAAAAATAAAGAACTTGAACAATTTGCCTATATAACGTCGCATGATTTGCAGGAACCATTGCGCACCATTTCCAACTATATAGAACTATTCAAGGAAGATTGTGCAGAACAGATGAATGATATATCGCTTCGGTATCTGAATACAATCAACAGTGCCGCTGTAAGAATGAGTATGCTAACAAAAGCATTACTTGACTACTCCCGATTGGGCCAGGGTCGTAAACGATCATTGGTTCAAATATCAGAATTGATTAAAGATGTTATCACGGATCTTGGAAACATGATACGCGCTTCGGGTGCTATTATTATTATTGGTGAGATGCCTCAGCTCAGTATATATGAAACAGAAATGCGACAGCTATTTCAGAATCTAATAAGCAATGCGATTAAGTTTCGTAAGCCGGATATTACGCCAGAGATTCATATTGATGCGATACAATTAGGTAACAAATGGAAATTCAGCATAAGGGACAATGGAATAGGCATTGCTGCGGAACACTATGATAGAATATTCCATATTTTTCAACGACTTCATTTAAATGATAAGTATGAGGGATATGGAATCGGTCTCGCGAACTGTAAAAAGATTGCAGAGATTCATGGCGGAGAGATTTTTGTGGAATCTGAATCCGGTAAAGGAAGCACGTTCATATTTACTGTTTTAGAAGAAGTATAAATTATGACTAAAAGATTAAAATGCATTATGTTAATTGATGATAACCCTGACGACAACTTCTTTCATGAACGAGTAATTCGTAAGGCAAATGCAGCAGAACATATCGTTACATACAGAGACGCACAGGAAGCGTTGGAGCATTTAAAAGCCAAAGAAAGCAATGGTGACAAACATCCCGAGCTTATCTTTTTGGATATCAATATGCCTGGCATGAATGGTTGGGAATTTCTTACGGAGTACAGACTACTGGATCAGGAATTTCAAAGTAAGGCGATTGTTGTTATGCTTACCACATCCGATAGTCCGGAAGATAAGCAGAAAGCAAAAGAATTTAATGTATCATTAGATTTTAAAACCAAACCTTTAACAAAGGAAATGCTGGAAGACATTATAGAAAACCATTATTAACAATGAAGCTTTTAACTTGATAAATGATTCAGGATAAATTAAAAATTCAGCTTTTCTTTCAGTAAAGTATAACCATTTCTGCTTATCGGTAAGCGGATATTTCTTTTTAACAACATCTGATACGACGTTTTTTCATAAGGCTCAATACTTATAATGTCATTGATGTTTATGATATAAGAACGATGAATACGAATAAAATTATCTGGATGAAGGGCTTGTTCAAAATACTTCATGGTTTGTTGTTTCAGATACTTTCCTTCGGCAGTATAAATCAATACATAATCATCTTGTGTTTCCAGATACGTTATATCTGCTACAGGAATAACTTTTATAGAACTAACAGTTTTTACAACAACTCTATCAAGTGCTTCTTTGCGTAAAGGTGGAGTTTCTATAAAGTTTTGCAATTTAGAAATCTCCTCTGTGCTGTTCTTGATGCGATCCTCAATTTTGTCAATCGATTTTTTGAAACGTTCCCTTGTGAACGGTTTTAATAAATAATCCAGGGCATTCATTTCAAAGGCCTTTATGGCATATTCCTGATAAGCTGTTGTAAATACTACTATTGGCAATTCTTCTACAAGCTCAAGCATTTCAAGCCCTGTTACTTTAGGCATTTCAATGTCAAGAAAAACAAGATCAGGTTTTAGGTCCTGTATTGCTTTCAAACCTTCAAAACCATTGATGCATTCCCCGATTATTTCAAAATCGGTGTACTCCTTCAGATAAGAACGTATCAGTTCTCTGGCCAATGGCTCATCATCAATAATAATGGTTCGTATCGGATTCAATCTGTTAATCAGTCTGGAATGATAAGTTCTATTTTAAAGATACCGTTTTCATCTGTTATATGAACGAGATTTTTTCTTCCATATAGCAGTAGCAACCTGCGTCGTACATGTTTCAAACCAATACCGTTACCATCCTGTTTTTTTTCTTCGGGATCGTAGTTATTACTGATAGAAAGATGTAGTTGTTCCTCTTTCATGCATGCTTCAATCAGGATGGTAACAACTCCGGTGTAATTATACAGACCGTGTTTGATAGCATTTTCAATAATTGGTTGAAGAATCTGGTGTGGCACCAAAATAGATAAAGTACGTTCTTCAATGACAGTATGTATAATCAAGCGATCACCAAAACGGATCTTCTCAATATCCGAATACAAGGCACTGTTTTCTAATTCTTCATGTAAGGGAACTAATTTTGTTTGATCCTTAATCATTGAAAGACGGAGAAAAGATGAAAGATTCAGCAACATTTGCTGCGCCCGTTCAGGGTCTGAAATCAGTAATGCATGAATCGAATTCAGACAATTAAAAATAAAATGTGGTTGCAATTGAGATTTTAAAAGAGCCAATTCACTTTCTTTTACAAGAATATCCCATTCAGCTTCCCGAATGATTTTCTGCTTAAAGGTATAATGATATTTATATAAATAATATGCCAGAATGATGATAGAATATAGGAATGTGCCGATCAGTAAACGCAATGGAACAGAGCCGGAAAGAAATGAGAGATATGTTGTATCATGTTCAAGATGATTGAGAAGAAAAAAGCTGCTGTAATGCCATAAGGTTAAAAAAAGAATAAGGGCTATTAAATGGTTCAATATAACGAACAAGGCACGGCCCGTATCAATACTGATAAAACGGACTGTATACCAGAATGAAAGAGCCATTAATGCAAATATTGAATTGCTGATACATGCGTCTGTTACTGAAACTGACAGATTAAAGTGAAAGAAATAAGTAAGCACAATAGCATGGGCAAGGATGATACATGCCCACGCTATGAAATAGAAATAAAGATTCCGTAAAGGATATAAAAGAGGATGCCGCATGAATACTTATATACGTTTTATTTCTATTCCACCCATTATCACATTTCCTCTTAGTATGAGTAGTGCTGCTGGGTCGATACGAACATCTCTGCTATGCAGGTCATGATCTTCAATGCCGCTCATGATCGGTACGATTTCAGATTTAATGTTCCATTCACGAGACACTTTCAGACTAATACCTCCCATTACAACATCCAGATCAATCACGCATCCATCTTTTGAAAGATAACAATTTGTTAGATCCAGTTCAACACCACCCATAATGGCTGTAATTTTTCCACCTTTAAAATCATACGAACTGATTTGTCTGGAATCACCACCCAGTATAGCTGTTATATCAAAAGAGCCTTCAGTAGTTTCAGCTGTTTTCTGTTCAAATGCATGTATTTTCATATATCTTTTTTTTTTAAACCGTGTTCCAAATAGTGTGGTAAGGCCAAGTAGAACGAGTAATAGGGGCCACATTTTAGTTATATCAATGGCAGGAGTTGCTGCGGTTAATGGTAGTATGAAATACACTCCTATGCCGATCAGGGTTAATCCCCAAAAGAAGGATCGATAAAGGGCATATACCCCGACTAATATAACGGCCATTTGCCACGTAAACACATAAGTGGGTACTTCAAAGGGCAGTAAGTTTAAATTATAGAACAAGTAGAACAATCCGGTAAGAAGCAATAAACTTCCGCCCCATAATCGTTTGCCTTCAATAAATGATGCCATATAAATCTTTGTTTTAATGATGAATCAAATTAAAGCAGAGAAACCTTGGAAAGAAACACGAAATCGGCAAGTGGTAAAAAATAAGGGGTAAGCAGTAGTAATCTGCAAAATTCGTATTTCCGATAAATAAAAAAAGAGCCATCAGTTTTTTCTGATCGCTCTTTTGTCAAAAGAATGATATATGCTTTGATTAGAATTACATCAACGATTCTGTAATTTCAATAATATCCTGAGTAGGTATTTGATAGGCAATATAATTACTTGCCAATACAGTAAGGGAAATAATTCCTTTTTCAATTTTGTCTTTCGATTCTTTCGTCCTCCCAACCAATTTGCCAAAGAAAACTTCTCCATATTGAATGGAAGACAGACTACCGCTTTTCAGACGGGCAATAATATTTTTGTTATTTAATTCTTCAGAAACTTTTTCAAAATCCATAACGCTCCTTTTTAAACCCTTTCTACTGTATTAACGAATAGCTCTCTGTTTTATGTTATTAAGAATAGTATATTTTTACTAATAACGCACTCAATTCTAAAACGTTTGAATAATTTATTCGAAATCAGAATTACTTCATAATGTTAAGGCAAATATAGAGCCAAGAATGGATTCTTCTTATTATAGAATTAATATCATTGTGTTCGGAAAGTCATTCAGGAGCTAAAAATAATGTATAAAAAAAGCCCCGGATCCGGGGCTTTTTTTATTTAATACAAATGTATTATTTAAAATCTACAAGCTCTACTTCAAAGAGTAGTATTGAATTTGGTGGTATACTACCAACTCCTTTGCTGCCATAACCCAAGTAGGATGGTATATATAGAATACCCTTTTCACCTTTCTTCATTAATGGAATACCTTTGTCCCAACCTTCAATTACATAGCCTTGACCAAGCACAAAATCAAATGGCTGATTACGTTCAATAGAACTATCAAACACCTCTCCGTTTAATAATCGTCCGGTATAATGTACATTTACTTTGTTCCCTTTCTTAGGTTGTAAGTATCCGGTACCTTCTTTAATAACCTGATAATACAATCCGGTAGCAGTATCCAATTTAGCAGGGATATTATTCGATTTAATATATTCTGCTAATTGTTTGTCTTCGCTTTCTTTTGCTTTCTTGGCCATTTCTTCTTGTTTTTTAACATACTCTTCCATTGTTGACACATCCAGCATTTTCACATCAAAACGAAGATAACTGCCTTTTTCAATAAAAGGAGGCATCTCTGCTCCGATGCCTTTTTTGAAAAGGGAATCTGCTAAAACCCAGAAAGTAGCGCTATCACCTTTTGACATCATTTGCAAACCTTCTTCAAATGAGCCAGGAAAGCGAGGCTTTTGAATACTGGTCGTAACTGGATTTTTTTCAGCGACCGTATTTCTTAGCACAGAGTCTTTATTGTTTTTCAGAATAAAGTGTAACTGAACCACATTGTTCAATGCGGCAGTCGTTCCCTTAGGATTTCTTACCCGGAATTTATAGGCTAATCCGTCAGGGGTAAAGGCAACATCTTTTTCTTTAAACAGAGCAAGCTTGTTTACCTTAGGTTCTTTTTTCTGTGCAAAGACACTGATGCTGAATAAGCAAAGCAGTATAACAAAAATGGATTGTATGTTTTTCATAAACTATTTTTCTACCTCAACTTCAAATACTAATGGTGAATTTGGAGGAATTGAGCCACCGGCACCTCTGCTTCCATAAGCTAAACGGGAAGGAATAAGAATTAGTGCTTTTTCACCCTTTTTTAATTTTTGAAAACCTTCATCCCATCCTTTAATAACCATTCCCATTCCAACAGTAAATTTGAATGGTTTACCCGGAGCCGATTTATCAAACTCTTTTCCACCTATTAAAAGTTTACCGATATAAGATGTATTAATGGAATCGCCTGGAGAAATAAAGACATCCGATGCTTTATTTTCTTTCAGTTTAACAACGTAAGCACCACCAATAGTAGACTGACCCTTAAGGTTATGCTTTTTCAAATAATCCTGAATGGCAATACTGTCTTTCTGGTACACTACTTTTTCTTCTTCAGCTTGTCCTTGCATTTGTTTCTCCTGAACAGCCATTACGGAGTCAACAAACTTCTTAGGATAAACCTTATTCATTTTAACAATCATTTTAAGCTTGCTACCAGGTTTAAGGTGTTTAGGAAGTGGCTGATGAAATGTTTTAGCATATAGGCTATCTGCATCTAAAAGAAATACAGCACTATCTCCGTCTGTTAATAGCATAAACCCTTCTTCGATACTAGGAGTATATCCAACTTCCGGAACCGGAATACCTACTGGATTCGGATCTTTTATCTGGTTATCCAGGATAGAATCTTTTTCATTTCTGGTTTGAAACCAGAACGTGATGAATCCACCTTTTTCAGGATAATTTTCTCCGGCAGAGTCTTTTTCAATTTTGTATTCTAAACCGTTTTCCGTTTTATCATACTTGTTACATGATGAGAAGATGGTAGCTACCATCATAGATCCTGCAAGCAGGGTTAATGTGTTCTTTAGCATAAAAACTTTTCTTTACGTAGATTTTCGAGTAATTCTTCTTTATAATTGGATACTATTTCACGGAAATTTCTAACTGTTTCAGACAATGACTTTATGGATTTTCCGCCGGCAGCATTCTTATGGCCACCGCCTTCAAAATGTGTACGTGCAAAAACATTCACATTAAAATCTCCCTTTGAACGGAATGAAATTTTGACTCCATCCTCCCGTTCAACAATCATTGCTGCTAATATAATCTTATCGATAGAAAGTGCATAATTTACAAGACCTTCTGTGTCACCCGTCTGGGAATCAAACCGTTCAAGTTCTTCAGCACTCAGACAAATAAAGGCAGTATAACAGTCTTCGAGTACAATAAGCTTCTCAGAAAGGCAAAAACCCAGCAAACGCAAGCGTTCTTCAGAATTTGTATCAAAGATCAGCCGGTGGATACGCGAAGAATCTAAATTCCAGCTGTATAAATCGGCAATAATCTGATGGACTTTTTTATCTGCATTTGAATGACGGAAAGAACCAGTGTCAGTCATAATGCCCGCATAAATGCACTCAGCAATATAGGTGTCCATTAAAGCGCGTTCATCCAGACCTATAATCAATTCATAAATAAGAACACAGGTTGCAGCGGCTTTAATGTCTGAAATACATATATCTGCAAAAGAATCCGGTTCGAGATGATGATCGATCAGAACTTTTTTTGCAGGTGAAGCACGAACCAGCTCTCCAAGATCATGTATTCGCCCCAAAGAATTAAAGTCAAGACAAAAAACAATTTCAGCAGTATTCAGGCAATTCGCAATAGGATCTTTTGTTTCCGAATCATAGATCCAGACATCATCATTACCCTGCATCCAATCCAGAAAGGAAGGATAATCAGAAGGAACAATCACCTGCACGGAATGATTTTTCTTTTTAAGAAAACGAGCTAATGCCAGCGACGAGCCTAACGCATCTGCATCAGGTTTGTAATGAGTAGTAACAACAATTCTTTTAGGAGATTCTAAAAGAGATTTTAATTCAGTCAGCTGCTGCTGCATTGTATTCGTATTCTCCTGTTAAATTCAGAGACGGGCAAAGGTCATAAGAAATTGTAGAAAAAACAACCGATTGAGAATGCATTTTGTAGAATTAAGGCTGTGGAATATCAAGTATTTATCTAATTTTGTTAAATATAAAATGGCAAGGAAAGATGGAAGGTAATAGAACATTTTCAATGATTAAGCCGGATGCATTTAAAGACGGGCATACGGGTAGTATTCTAAAAATAATTGAAGCCGCAGGATTTAGAATTGTGGCCATTAAAATAGCTCATTTAACTTCTGAAAGAGCAGGGGAATTTTATGCGGTTCATGCCACTCGTCCTTTTTATGAGGATTTGAAATCAAAAATGTCCGAAAGCCCTATCGTTGCACTGATTTTAGAGAAAGAAAATGCAGTAGCAGATTTCAGAAAATTAATCGGAGCAACCAATCCAGCAAATGCCGAAGAAGGTACAATACGTAAATTATATGCTAAGTCTTTGGAACGTAATGCTATCCATGGATCTGACTCAGATGAAAATGCCCAGATCGAAGGAAGTTTCTTTTTTAGCAATCTGGAAAAATTCTAGTCGCTTATTTTTCTTCAACAGTATACAATAATTCAGAATTTGACAAATCGGATAGTGCCACTACTTGTTCCTCAAGTGGTGGATTACTTCCATACCGTTGTTTCATAATAGCCTTCACTTCCGGAGAACTTAAATCAAATTCTTTCATTTTTCTCAAGGGGCATAATTCAACATCAAAACCCCTTTTATACACTTTCCAGACTAGTTCCGAACAATAGAGACGATCATCGGTCCAGCCAAAATAAAGATCATAATGAGTACCAACCATTTTTTCGCCAATACTTTTTGCTAAAGGAATTTCATTTGGAAGAATTAAGGAATCTCGTTTTTTTAATCTCATAACGGTATAATGAGAACCGGTACCTCTTGTAATCCAGGAGTTGAGAGGAGTTATGCATACAGGCTCAATTGCTTCCAGAACATAGGGTTGGCCATTCTGAATCGTAATCATTCCCACATGACTGAATTCAGAATGTGTCGCCAGTTTGATGGCTTTACATTGGGCAGAATTGGAGGATTGAAAAATTATGTCACCTTCCAGATACGCACCATTTCGTTCAAAGGTAGAGAAAAGAGTATCTGCTTTTTGGAACGCGGTACATAATACTATTGATATGCCCAGATAGATTATTATCTTGATTTTTCTCATATGAAAGGTATTTCATATAAAACGCGGTTAGAGTACATTTTAGTCTAAAATCCTGCTTGATAGAGACAATAACGAATCAACTTAATAATTAAGATACTTAATAAATGTAATCTTATACGAAGTCGTTATACTTTCACTTGGTGCATATGGATATAAATTGTGGGAATTTGGTTGAGCGTTGTATGTTTTGGATGCACCTAGGCCCACTTGAAAGTTTATTTCATTTGCTCGGCCTTTTCTTCCAAGATAACGGTATCCACTCTGAAAACATCCTTGCTCATACACATAAGGACCATATTCTGAAGATCCGGGCTTTTGGATTAATCCGGTTGTTTGAAAGAGAACACCTAAGCCAAATGTAAACCCAAAGCGGGATTTAGTGTTACGTGAAGAAAGTGTACCAGCATTATAATTTATGGTTACTGGCAGACTGGAAGACACAAATCCGGTTATGTCATTTGTATACCGAAAACCTGGTGCAATATTTAATGAAATAGATTTATTAGCATTGAATTCTTTAAGAAGTGTGTTCATTTGAAATGAAAGTGTAAAATCAGCAACCGAAAAAATCTGCTGAGGCTGCACTGTTGTATTAGAACTAAAAATGAATGGAGTTAATGTAAAATCAGTGAATGTGCTTATACCTATACCATAAATAAACCGCGAACTACGCTGTGTATTTGATTGACCGTTAAAGCTGTTTTGTTGCTTGTATTGTGCTTTCACAGAAAAAATGCCAAAGCAGGAGATCAAATACGATATAAATAAAATACGTTTCATGTAATCAGAACTCTTAAATTCATCAAAATCCGGAATAAGCAATTTTAATTGTTTTAGAAAGAACTCTTTACGGGGGAAGGCTGAAATTGTTGTCGGAAGGGTTCGTTTGACTGTAAATTAGGTATTAGCAGCTTGCTTTTCAGCTTATATGAGGATATGAGTATTCTATAAAAACAATTAGCGATCTCAGTAATTGATATAATTAATAATTGTCAACTTTAAAGATGCAGAGGAGTTCACATATTCACCAGGGACTGGATAGCCACTATTTGTTGTGTTATAATTAACAACTATTGGGCTGTATGATAAATAACCTAATTGCAAATTAATCTCACTTGGTCTTTGCGATCTTCTACTCCAATATCTATAACCAACCTGTAAGCCACCTTGTGCATAGACAATTGGCGTGTATCCATAAGAGCGTGTAACAGCGTTAGCAATTAGAGGAGTTGTTTGAATAATTGCACCTAAACCGATAGTAAATCCACGATTTGCATCACTGTTAAAGGTTGAAAAAAGACCACTGTTATAATTTATGGTTATCGGCAAACTTGAAGATAGTAAACCAAAAGCATCATATGTAACCCGCAATGCTGGCGCAAAATTAAATGAAATCGAATTGTTTTTATTAAGCTCATTTAGGATAAGGCTTCCCTGAAAAGAAAAAGTACCATACGAATATGAGAATACTTGCTGCGGTCCCAGATTCTGATTTGCAAAATAAAATACCGGACTATTGGTGAAGTCTGTAAAGCTACTGGTTCCTATTCCATATAGAAATTTTTTATTTTGGCCATTTGTAAAAGAGATATTAAAGCTTACTGTAAAAAAGACCAATAGAAATAAATGTTTCATTTAATTTTTAATTTAGTCTGATTCGTATGGTCTTGAGCAAATCAATCGTTGTTGAAAATGCATGCAGCTTTTTAAAATCAGAAATTGATACTATCAAAACAGCAATAAAAGATCTTTAATTTCAGCTCAAAAATAACAAAAATTAAAATATGTGTTGGCACAACACATATTTTAATTCAAGAAAGCGATTAATCTTCTGCATATTCATTTACAGCAGCTTCTTTTCCGTCGTATTGTTCTATCCAGAAATTATTAAAACCTTCACCCAGATACATTTGAATTTTCTGTAAGGCAAGCAGTTCTAAAATGGAAAGGAAGTTATAGATAACCGCCATTTTATCGGGAAAGTCTTTTATAACATCATAAAAAGAAACACGCTGGCCACGACCTACTTTGCTGATAATGTATTCTTTCTGAATTTCAATGGAATATGGATACTGAACAACATGATGAACCGGCTTGTTCTTTTCTTCTTTCCAACGGACAATAACCTTTTCAAAAACTTTTAATAATTTATATAAGTCAATATCCTGTAGTTCCGCTTCTGCATTACTAACCTCTGAAAGAAGCTTTAGTTCTTTCAGGATATTGCCTCTCTTCTCACGTTGAAGAGACGTCTCTTCCAGCGTTGCAAATTCTGAAATAACAGATTTGTATTTTTTATACTCTAATAAGTGAGACACCAGTTCTTCACGTGGGTCAATTTCATTTCCCTGTGGATCCAGATCTGGTCTCGGCAATAACGTTTTGGCCTTAATGCGCATTAAGGTTGCAGCCACAAGTATAAACTCACTGGCAATTTCAATATTCATCTTTTCCAGACGATGTATATATTCCAGAAAATCGTTTGTTATTTTCGAAATTGGAATATCATAAATATCCAGTTCATCCCGTTCTATAAAGAATAGGAGCAAGTCGAATGGACCTGCAAACAGAGGTAATTGAATCTCAAAACCAGCGTCTTTGGACATATGTTTGTCTAGAAATTATAAATAACAGATTGCTACTCTTCAAATTTAGATATTCAATCTGTTCAAATGAATTACAATGCATGGTACTTCTCCACCCGATGCGTTAGTAAGCATGTTAATTGCTGTGGAGATCGTGTGTAAAACACGGCAAGAACACGTTTGACTCGTAATCAGACAACTACTGAATGTAACAAAAAAAACAGCTATTGTTTAACTCTAGTTCACATAAAATGAGAATATTATCATATTAAAGACAATAAACGTTAAACAAATTATCATTATCTTTGTTTTGTTATTAAAATGTTAAGAATATCAACGTGATTCAGGCAGGCGAACTACTACGTACCATCCATTCACCGGGCGATCTCAAAAAACTTGATGATTTACAGCTTATTCAGCTTGCGGAAGAATTACGTCAGTTTATTGTTGATAATGTTTCTGTTTATGGCGGACATTTTGCTGCCAGTCTAGGCGTTGTAGAATTAACGGTTGCCTTACATTATGTTTTTGATACACCAACAGATCAGCTTGTTTGGGACGTAGGACATCAGGCATACGGACATAAAATTTTAACAGGGCGTATGGACTCCTTCCATACAAATCGAATGTATAAAGGGCTTTCAGGTTTCCCAAAACGATCCGAAAGCGAATACGATACCTTTGGTGTCGGACACTCCTCCACTTCCATTTCTGCAGCCTTAGGAATGGCTGTTGCCAATCAATATCAAAAAGACAATCGCCAGCATATTGCGGTTATCGGGGACGGAGCATTGACTGGAGGCATGGCATTTGAAGCCATGAATCATGCGGGAGTTTCTAATTCCAATTTGTTGATTGTACTCAACGACAATTGCATGGCGATTGATCCGAATGTTGGTGCCCTTAAAGATTATCTGGTCGATATCACAACATCCCGCACGTATAATCGAATGCGTGATGAGTTATGGAACGTATTAGGTAAGATCAGCAAATTTGGTCCAAATGCTCAAGCCATAGCTTCTAAGGTAGAGAGTGGACTCAAGGCTTCCTTATTGAAACAAAGCAATTTATTTGAATCCCTTCATATACGTTATTTTGGTCCGGTAGATGGTCATGATCTGAATCACTTGGTTCAGGTATTAAATGATCTGAAAGACATTCCGGGCCCTAAAATTTTACATACACTTACAGTTAAAGGTAAGGGATATGCTCTTGCTGAAAAAGATCAGGTAAAGTGGCATGCACCCGGCAAATTCGATAAAGTTACGGGTCAGATTCACGTAAAGACCTTCGATGTTCCTCAGGCTCCAAAATATCAGGATGTCTTTGGTCATACTATGGTTGAACTGGCAGAACTGAATCCGAAAATTATGGGTGTGACTCCGGCAATGCCCTCCGGCAGTTCGCTTAATATCATGATGGAAAAAATGCCGGATAGGGCTTTTGACGTTGGTATTGCGGAACAGCATGCCGTTACGTTCTCCGCAGGTATGGCTACTCAAGGCTTGGTTCCATTCTGTAATATCTATTCAACGTTTATGCAGCGTGCATACGATCAGGTAATTCATGATGTATGTATTCAGAATTTGCATGTTGTATTTTGTCTTGATCGAGCAGGCTTGGCAGGTGTAGATGGTCCTACACATCATGGTGCGTATGACATAGCTTATTTTCGTTGTATCCCGAACCTTGTTGTGGCGGCACCCATGAATGAGCAAGAGCTGCGCAATATGATGTATACCGCACAACTGGATAAAAACAAAGGACCTTTTTCTATTCGTTACCCACGCGGACAAGGAGTTATGCCGGTATGGAAAACGCCTTTTGAAGAAATAAAAATCGGAAAGGGTCGGAAAATAAGTGAAGGAGAACATGTTGCTATCTTAACCATTGGTCATATTGGCAATTATGCGGTAGAAGCGAAAGCATTATTAAAAGAAGAGGAGTTGTACCCTGCTCATTATGACATGCGTTTTGTAAAACCTATTGATGCAGCAATGCTTCATGAGGTTTTTAAAAAGTATAAAAAAATTATTACGGTAGAAGATGGATGTTTGATGGGTGGCTTCGGAAGTGCTGTGCTTGAGTTTATGGTCGACCATCAGTATCATGCACAGGTTATTCGTTTGGGAATTCCGGATAGGATAGTAGAACATGGTGAGCAGCCAGAACTTCATAAAGAATGCGGATATGATCCGCAAAGTATTGCAGCGGCCGTAAGAAGTCTTTCTTCAGTAGTGCTTAAATAAATGTACCGATAGTGATAGAGACAATAAAAAACTCCGGACTTCATAGTCCGGAGTTTTTTATTTATTGAGGTGTTGATGAAGCGGCATTTTTATTTACCGTAAAGTAGATACCTACATTGAATACAGGCCCTAGCGTATTAACATTAAGACCAAAAGAATCTAATTTACCATTGTTATTATTTGTCTGCTGATATCCCAGAAAGCCATATTGACCAACCAACGCAAACTTAGGATTAACCTGATACAAAACCCCGGCATTCAGGTAAGCAGAAAAACCATTCGCAGAAGTACTCGTTCCATCATAATAAGTTGTAGAACCTGAGTTTGCGCCTAAATTTGCACCTATAAATACATTAAAATTGTCAACAATCTTGAAATGTTTTCTGGCATATATTAAAGGTGAAAAATTAACAGTGTTTTCCTGTAAGTTATCATGACCATCAACGTGTCTGTAAGCCGTTCCGCTTAGACCAAGGCTTAGACCTAATTGAATATCTTTGCGTACCCAGATTCCCGCCTCTGGTCCAAAATTCCAGTTCGTATAATTTTGGTAATAGCCATTATATTGTTGTCTGTTTCCAGTAAGGCCAACATTGCCACCAATGTACCAGCCACTATATTGAGAAAAAGCAGTACTTGCAAAGACAATCGATAAGAGAGTAAAGATTAATTTTTTCATGCGTATAAAATTTATGATGGTTTGTTTAATAATGAATGTATAGCAGAAATAAGTCTTCCACATGTTAACGGATCAAATGTAGATAGCTTTGCCTAAGGGTCTATTGTATAATTATTTAAAAAAGTTACATCATTTACATATTTTAAAAGAGCATCACAGATCTTGATAATTTTTTATTGGCAATTTCACTACACCTATGTACTTTGCAGCAGATATGAGTAAAGCTATTACCTATTCGGATAAAGGATCTGGTCCTGTTGTGGTTTTGTTACATGGCTTTTGTGAAAGCAAGGAAATCTGGAAATCATTCAGCGAATCCTTATCGACATCGTATCGAGTAATTTGTCCGGACTTACCGGGCTTTGGAGAATCACCGCTGGATACAGACATCATCAGTATGGAGTGGTTTGCGGCAGAATTACATGCACTGTTTAAATTATTGCAAATAAAGGAATATGTATTTATCGGACATTCATTAGGTGGTTATGTAGGACTAGCGTTGGCAGAAAAATATTCGATCGAGTTGAAAGGCCTATGTTTGTTTCATTCGACAGCTTATGCAGATTCCGAAGAAAGAAAAACAAACCGAGATCGAACGTATGCTTTTGTGAAAAAGTATGGAGCGGAACTATTCACACAATCGTTTATTGAGCCTTTGTTTTTATTGAAAAACCGACAGATACTAAAGGAATCTATTATTGAATTAAAGAATATAGCGAAACAATCTTCAGAGGCAGGAGTCCTGGCAACAACGTTGGCCATGCGCGACAGAAAAGATCGAACGTTAGTTTTAGCGGCATTGCAATGTCCGGTATTATTGATTGGTGGGAGAAATGATGCAACGATCCCTATTGAAAAACTGGAAGAACAGGCTCAGTTATCTTCCAACATTCAATTGTCTGTTATTGGCGATTGCGGACATATGGGCATGTATGAGCAGAAGGAAGAAACGTTAAAAGTATTAAGTACATTTCTGACAAAATGCTTCTGATATAAGTTAATAAATAATGAAGCAGTATATCATCGGCATTGACAATTATACTGCTTCATTATTTCAAAATATTCCGATTACTTAATAGCAAACTTTACAGTTACCTGGAACTGTAATTTAATTTTTTGAAAACCGATGCTTTGATCAGCATAATCACTATCAGAATAAGAGGCTCTTTCAACAGAACCTAAACGACTATTTGAATACTGTGCAACGTGATAATATGGGGTATATGAAGCATCATTTTCTGTTACTTCCAATGCGCCACCCAGTTGCTCTCCTATAGCATCCAAAAGATAACCGGCTTTTGTTTTAGCGACTTTAATAGCTTCAATTTTCAATTGTTTTTTATACTCTTGAATCTTCGAATGAGAAAAATTTTTGATTTCAACGGATTCAATGGATTCTGCATTTACTTTATCCAATATATCATCCATTTTAGAGGGCTCTGACACTTTTATAATGTATACTTTGGAGCTGTATAATTCAGCTATTTTAGTTTTTTTTCTTCGCCATCTCTCGCCATAAACCTGCTCGATCATGAAATTTTCTTTTGGGACACCTGATGCAGCTACAGCTTTTGAAAGCTCTTTCTCTAAACTATCAATGAGAACTTTATTTTTGTCCTTAATAAACTCTCTCAATGTTACGCGAAAATAAATCTCATCCGGCACAACTTCCATTTCTGCTGTACCAGTAACCGTAATAAACTTCTGAGTAGATGTTTGCGCAATAACTGAATGGATTGCTAAAAGCAAAAAACAGCTTGCAAGAATTTTTTTCATGGGATCAGGTTTTTTATCAAACAAAATATAAAAGAGAAACTCTATCTATACAATCAAATTTAAAAGACCTTATAAAAAAGAAAATCTCCTGTAATCAAACGAAAACAGGAGATGAAAATTGTTAAAATGGCAAATCGCCATCATCGGCTTTTTCAAGAAAATCATCTGCACTATGGGGAGGAACGTCCTGCATTGTATTGGTCTCTTCTCCTTTTTTAGCCACTTTCCAGGCTTTTAATTCGGTATACCAACGCTGATTATACTCTCGACTTTCAACATCAAAAGAAACCTCGACAGAGTCACCTGGTTTTACATTGAATTGATCAATCTTGTCTCCCCATACGGCGAAACAAACTTTTTTTGGATATTGTCCGGTTGTTTCAAGTATGTATTCCTGTTTTTTCCAGGTTCCGTTTTTTCCTTGCCCGCTTTGTGCCGGAAGTAAGGCAATAATTTTTCCGTTTATTTCCATTTTTCAATAAGCATTTTAGAGGGTGAAAGATACGAAATAAAATTTGCGACAGAAATTCGCAGGAGTCTCCGAATAATCGATTATGATATAATTAAGTAGTTATGTTGAACACTTAAATCGTTTATTAAAAGCTCTTTTTGTCAACTAAAGGGTAAATGTTCTATCTTTAATCCATATGTATTGAACAGAGTGTTATGCGGCTAGCAAAAAGAATGGTTTTTATTATTGGAATACTTATTCTCTCGTCTTTTACTTTTGAATCCGAAAATCCGGATTTAAGAGTAAAGGAAAGCGAATTTCATGGGCAATCTCCCGTTATTCCACAAAAAAATTCCACATATTGTACAGATACATTTTCTGTCATTCAAAACCCGGTGACTAATTCTCCTTGCATAGAGAATGATACTTCGGATGGAGTAGCTTGTGACATTATTTATTTCAAATCCGGAAAAATGGAATACTGCAAAATAATTGAGAGTAACCCTTCCGAAGTAATTTATAAAATGTGTGATTATCTGGATGGTCCAATAATACGTGTAAATAAATCAGATCTCTTTAAAATACGATATGCAAACGGACGAGAGGATATTGTTTCGGCATCGTCAAATAAGGGCGTAAAGAATGCATATTTTAAAGCAAGAAAAGAAGGGTTTGCTTCAGCCTCAATGATAATAAGCTTTATATCACTCGGAGCACTCCTCTTTTTTGGACATTTTGCTATTGCGCTTTTGTTAAGTATTCTTGCGCTTTTATTCGGTATTATAGCACTGGTAAAAATAAACAAAAGTAATGATCAATTGAGAGGCAAAGGAGCTGCTATAACAGGCGTTATTATTTCTTCCATTGTTTTATTGCTGAGCCTGCTGATTCTTTTAAGGTAGGATAAGATGTAATACTCTTAAAAACAAAAAGGCTGCTAATTTAGCAGCCTTTTTGTATAAGTAAGGTTTATTTAATTGTTGCCATTTTATAGACTTCAATCAATTCACCTTTTGCAGTAAAATAAGCATCGTAAACCACACCGTCGTTGACAAAATTCACGAAATATTTTGTCTGATGAATGTCACTTTTACTGATACTGAACGTTGTTATATGCGTAAACCCTTTCTTTTCAAGAGCAGCATGAATGGCTGCGTCCTGCTTATGAAAATTGTGTTTACTACTATTGTTTGCAGCAAATGCTGAGACCGTCGTCATTGAAATACTTAATACAAGTATCATTACGCCGGTACTGATTTTTGAAATTAAATTCATGTTTTTCATACGGCTTTTTGGTTTTGTTATTATGCACATAATTTACAAAACAATGCTGTAGATAATTAGTAGGAATGCTGAAGGAATGTTGAGTATGAAAACAGGCATCGCATCATAAAAATAATAGAGTTATAAATGATTGCTTAAGAAAATAGTATACTCAAAGAATTGCTTAAATTAGGGCAAATAAAAATCAACACATACCAGAATTGCTTAGCGATAAATTATATGAATATAAAAAGGGTGTTTTTATTACTTGTCATTTCAGTGATTGGTTTTACTCATTGTAAAAATAAATCAAACGAACCCTCACCAACAATGACAAGTAGTGGTTTCCTTACTGTTTCAGGTACAACAGAAACGCTTTCAGTAAGCTATAATAATTCCAAACCATACCAAATAACGGGAACTGCATCCACAGGAATATATACATCATTGGCAGCAAGCTTTCCAAACGGACAACCGAACGCAGGTTTTGCAGTGACGTTTCCCAGTACTAATCTGAATTTGTTTATTTATAACTCTTCAAATGGTTCACAATACAATGCTACTTCAGGATCAGCAACTATTCAGGTAAGTAGTACTTTTACAACGACCATCAATTTTACGAATGTTACTTTTACCAGTTCTCAAAACTCAAGTCAGACATTTGTTGCAAGTGGTCAAATGATTAATGTGAATTAATGAAGAGAGACCAGACTGACTTACTTATTTCTAAAAATAAAAAGAGGGGCATTAAGCCCCTCTTTTTATTTTTAGAAATAATGTTAAATTAAAAGGAATACTGACCAGTTTCAATCAATTGGGCTGCAATTCTTCTTCGGGCATCTTTTGTATTTAATGAAGCTATTTTTGTAAAGCGTTTTAAACCCATCAGCATCATACGCTGCATATCGCCATCGGTCATGGAATTGATGGCATTTTTACCAGCAATGTTTACTCTGTCGCAGGTATCAAACACATATACTTTTGTTATATCGATCTGACCAGCTACGCTCGCTTCTCCTTTTATGGAGATTAATTTTTCTGTACGTAATAAGGCAGATTCTGCTACATAAATATCAATAGCGATATCCGCCATATTCATCAGAATTTCCTGCTCGTTCGCTAGCTTGTCCATATATTTCTGAGCAGCAGCACCAGCAATCATCAACAGGGCTTTCTTCATATTTTTGATTGCTTTCTTTTCTTCTGAGAATAAGCTAGGCTCTTCACTTCCGAAATCCGGGATAGCCATCAGTTCTTTTTGAACGGCCATTGCTGGTCCCATCAGATCCAACTCACCTTTCATGGCCTTTTTAAGGAACATGTCCATCGTAAGCATGCGGTTGATTTCATTGGTTCCTTCGAAGATTCTGTTGATGCGTGAATCCCTGTAAGATCTATCCATTGGATAATCAGCAGAGAAACCATAACCACCTAAAATCTGAACACCTTCATCGCTTACATAATCCAGTGTTTCAGAACCGGCAACTTTTAACATCGCACATTCGATAGCAAATTCCTGAGCGGCTGCCAGTAATGCCTGCTCATAGGTTTTACCTTGAGCTACCAATTCCTGTTCTGCTTCGTGAATGCCTTGACCGGCACGGAACATTGCTGATTGTACAGTATAAATACGAATTGCCTGTTCTGCTAACTTATATTGAATCGCCCCGAAGTTGGCAATCGGTTGTTTGAACTGAATACGTTCTTTGGCATATTTAATAGCAAGCGTGCTCACGCGTATTGATCCACCTAAAGCAGCAGCAGCAAGTTTAATACGACCAATATTAAGAATGTTGAAAGCAATTAAATGGCCTTTACCGATCTCACCCAATACATTTTCTACAGGTACTTTACAATCGTTGAAGAATACCTGGCGGGTAGAAGATCCTTTAATACCCATTTTATGTTCTTCGTTACCAAGCGTAACACCTTCGCCTTTTTCAACAATAAAGCCTGTAAATTTGTCACCATCAATCTGAGCGAAAACCACAAAAGTATCCGCAAAGCCTGCATTGGTGATCCACATTTTCTGTCCATTCAGAATATAGTGTTTTCCATCAGCAGAAAGAACAGCTTTAGTTTTCGCTGCTAAGGCATCCGAACCGGAGCCTGGTTCCGTTAAGCAATAACTTGCTTTCCATTCACCGCTGGCTAGTTTAGGCAGATATTTTTTCTTCTGTTCTTCTGTACCAAAGTATAGAATCGGTAAAGTACCGATACCTGTATGGGCTGCTAAGGCAACTGCAAAGGAATGGCCACCTCCGATAATTTCTGTAAGTAATAAGGAAGTATTAAAATCTTTTCCAAAACCTTCGTATTGTTCCGGAATAGAAGTAGCCAATAAACCAAGCTCACCTGCTTTCTCAAGCAGTTTTTCCATCAAACCGGGTTCCTGTGCATCAATTCGGTCCAGTATTGGCAATACTTCCGTATTTAGAAAATCTCTGGCCATATCCGCCATCATTTTCTGTTCTTCGTCAAACTCTTCAGGAATAAAAATCTCATTAGCTTCCTGCTCGCGAACGATATATTCGCCTCCTTTAAAACGTTTCTGGGTTGATGTGGATGTTGACATGGCTTTTGTTTTTAGTTTCGAGTTACTAGTAGTTAGCTACTAGAGTACTTGTTATATTTATTTGTGATAAGTAGATATTTATCTAGGATATCTAGTAGCTAATAACTAGTTCCTAGTAACTATATCAAAGCATTTCAAAGATTCCAGCAGCTCCTTGTCCGGAACCAACACACATGGTAACCATACCATATTTTTGGTTTCTTCTTTTCAATTCATTAAAGATCTGAACGGATAGTTTTGCGCCGGTGCAACCAAGTGGATGTCCCAATGCTATGGCTCCACCGTTAACATTTATCTTGGATTCATCTAATCCTAACGTACGTATTACAGCCAAAGATTGTGCCGCAAATGCTTCATTCAGTTCTATCAGATTAATATCTTCTTTTTTCAGATCGGCTAATTTCAAAGCCTTTGGAATTGCTTCAACCGGACCAATACCCATAATGCGAGGCTCAACACCTGCAACGGCATAGGATACCAAACGTGCTATCGGCGTAAGATTTAACTCCTTCACCATTTTCTCTGACATTAATAATACAAATGCAGCACCATCAGATGTTTGGGAAGAGTTTCCGGCAGTTACAGAACCTCCATTTGCAAATACCGGACGTAGTTTTGCAAGAGCTTCTATACTGGTATCTGCCCGTGGGCCTTCGTCGATGCTTACTGTATATTCTTTTGTTTTCTTTTTCTCTTTTTCATCCAGATACGTTTCTTTTATCGTAATCGGAACGATGCCATCCTGCAGCTGTCCGTTTTTAATGGCGGCTACAGCTTTCTGATGTGAATGATATGAAAACAAATCCTGATCTTCTCTGGAAACTTTATATTGTTCGGCAACAGCTTCTGCTGTTAAACCCATGCCCCAGTAATAATCAGCATGTGTTTTTGTTAAGTCATAATTTGGTACTGTTTTCCAACCGCCGAAAGGAATCGGACTCATAGTTTCAACACCACCGGCGATAATACAATCCGCATAACCAGAACGAATTTTTGCATCTGCAATGGCAATGGATTCCAGACCGGAAGAGCAATATCTGTTGATGGTCATGCCAGGAACTTTAACAGTATCCAGACCCATTAATGAAATCATTCTGCCAATGTTTAATCCTTGTTCTGCTTCCGGAGTAGCATTACCGACAATGACATCGTCTATGCGATCTTTATCTAAGGAGGGAACAGAAGCTACCAGATGTTTAACGACATCTGCACCCAAATCATCTGCACGATAAAAACGGAACAGTCCGCGAGGGGCTTTGCCCACCGCACTTCTGAATCCTGCTACGATGTATACTTCTTGCTGCTTCATACCTTTTGTTAGTTACTAGGTTTCAGTTACTAGTTATTAGTTAGTTCTGTCCCTAACATTAAATAGTTGTTTTACTTTGAATGATTTTTTTAAATGCAAAAAGCATTTTTTGAACCTCTTGAATTTGACTGTTAATAGATTCGAAGGAGACTTCTGGCATATAGTTTAATTCTTTCGCTATAATTAATTGAGTTTCCAATTCGTAACTGGATCCTTGTGCTATGGAAAGAAATTGAAAGAATTCTTTATTCGAATGTCTTCCGCATCCTTCAGCGATATTTGATGGAATAGAAACAGCAGCCCGTTGTATCTGACTTATAAGGCCAAACTTTTCCTCTTTGGGAAAATCTTTTGTTGCTGAGTATATCTCCTTCAAAAGTGTCATGCTTTTCTGCCAAACTTTTAACTCTTTATAATTATTCATAGCTGTTGTTAGTTATTAGTAGCAAGTTTCTAGGTGCTTAACCTTAGAAGATATTGCAATTTATTTATTGTCTTTTTAAAATTTTTAGAATCGCCCCCACTCATCTAAAAACCAAATTTTTTCATTATCTAAACTAGCATCTAGTCCCTCTAAATAATTTCCTTCGTCTAGTAACTATTACCTAACAACTAGAACCTAGTTTCGGAGCGGTCTACCGCTTGTCAAAATACTTTGAATCCTTTCAAGTGTTTTCTTTTCACCGGTAAGTGAAAGAAATGCTTCACGTTCCAGATCCAATAAATATTGTTCGGATACTAATGTTGGTGCAGACAAATCGCCACCGCACATGATATAGGCGAGCTTTTCAGAAATTTTTCTGTCATGTTCAGACATATACTTTCCGGAAACCATAGAATTTGCTCCGGCATAGAACATCCCTAATGCAGACTTGCCCAGCACCTTAATATCTTTGCGTTGTTTTGGTTGTGTATATCCTGCGTCTGCTAAAACAATCGCGGCTTCTTTTGCATCGGCAATCAAACGATTTCTATTTAATGTGATCCCATCTCCTCTGCGAAGTATGCCCATGTTTTTTGCTTCCTGTGCAGAAGTAGCAACTTTTGCTGTAGCAATATTCATATAGGCATTTCTAAGATTGTTTACTTGAATATCTCCATCTTCGAATGAATCACTTACTCGAAGGGTAAATTCTTTTGTTCCGCCGCCAGCAGGTATTAAACCAACACCGAATTCTACCAAGCCAATATAAGTTTCAGCGAACGCCTGAACATGATCGGCGTGTAAGGTCATTTCGCAACCACCACCCAAGGTTAGGTTATGTGGTGCTACGACAACCGGTATGGATGAATAACGCGCCCGCATCATCGTATTCTGGAAGGCTCGTATCATGAAATCAATTTCATCGTATTCCTGTTCGACAGCATACATCAAGACAAGAGCAAGGTTTGCACCGGCAGAGAAATTACCACCATCGTTTCCGATTACAATACCACGGAAATCTTTTTCCGCAATACCGATAGAACGGTTAATAGCATCCACCACTTCACCACCAAGCGTATTCATTTTGGTGTGGAACTCAAGATTCACAATGCCATCTCCGATATCATGCAAGGTTGCACCGGCATTCTTAAATACTGGTTTGTTTGCACGCAGGGTATCCAGAATAATAAAGGATTCAGTACCCGGTATTACTTTATATGTTTTGGAAGGAATATCATAATACAGACGTTTACCTCCTTCAGATTTATAGAAGGTAGTATTTCCAGCTGCAATCATGTCATATACCCAGGCTGCAGGTTTGCGACCATCTTCTTCCATTAATTTTATTGCTTTCGCAATACCAACAGCATCCCAGGTTTCAAAGGGACCAAGTTCCCAGCCAAAGCCTGTGCGCATGGCATCATCAATGCGGTATAGCTCATCGGATATTTCCGGAATTCGATTTGAAACGTATTGAAATAAACCCAGGAATGTTTTTCTGTAAAATTGTCCGGCTTTATCTCCAGCCTTAATTAAAACAGAAAAGCGTGGTTTTAACTCCTCAATGGTTTTGGTTTGTTCAAGCGCTGCAAATTTTACTTTTTGTTGCGGGCCATATTCCATCGTACTTAAATTCATGGATAGAATTTCTGTACTACCGGAAGCTGACTTTGTTTTTTTATAAAAGCCTTGTTGCGTTTTATCACCGTACCATTTCTTTTCATCAATTTTTTTAAGAATGTCTGGTAACGCAAATATTTCTTTGGCTTCATCATTTGGGACACCAACATGAAGACCATTCGCCACTTTTATTAAAGTATCAATACCAACAACATCCATTGTGCGGAAAGTGGCAGATTTAGGTCGTCCAATAACAGGACCCGTAAGCTTATCGACTTCCTCCACTGTCAGGCCAAGCTCTATAATGGTATGCAGAGATTCCATGATGGCATATATACCAACGCGGTTTGCAATAAAGGCAGGAGTATCTTTACATAAAACGGTTGTTTTACCTAAATACAAATCGCCATAAAGCATCAGGAAGTCAATAACTTCTGGACTTGTTTTCGGTCCCGGAATTATTTCAAGTAAACGCAGGTAGCGCGGAGGATTAAAGAAGTGGGCTCCGCAGAAATGTTTCTGAAAGTCTTCGCTTCTTCCTTCCGACATCAGGTGCATCGGAATGCCCGAGGTATTGGAAGTAATTAATGTACCAGGTGTACGATAGGTTTCAACCTGCTCGTATACTTTCTTTTTAATGTCTAAATTCTCTACAACCGCTTCAATGATCCAATCGAAAGAAACAATGTCTTTCATATTATCCTCAAAGTTTCCGGTGCTGATGCGTTGTGCAAAAGACGGATCATATAAAGGAGCAGGATTTGATTTTAACGATGACTGCAAGGCATCATTTACAATGCGGTTGCGAACTGCTTTGCTTTCAAGTGTTAGACCTTTTGCTTTTTCAGCATCAGAAGGTTCTTTCGGGACAATGTCAAGAAGCAATACTTCAAGACCAATGTTTGCGAAGTGACAAGCTATACGTGAGCCCATTACCCCGGAACCCAGTACTGCAACTTTGCGAATTTTTCGATGGCTCATTTTCTAAAAAGGTGGTTAGTTAGCTTATTGAATGCTTGTATTTTTATTATGTATGATAGTACGAATTTCATTCAAAACTTCGAAGAATGTTTCCAGTTTTTTATCTGAAACATGATCCCGTACAGAATTATTAAAACTCAACACCAGATCACGGGCTGTATCTCTTTTTTCTTTTCCTTTAGAAGTCAGATAGATGCGAACCATTCTTTTGTCTAATGCATCGTGACGGCGTTCAATATATCCATCTTTTTCCATATGTTTCAGAATTCTGGATAGACTGGTCGGTTCCATTCCAAGAGCTGGCCCGATTTGGGTGACCTGCGTACCTTTTACTAAATCTATATTTAGTAAAATAAAGCCAACTGCCGCTGTAGTACCATGTTTAACAGCATTTTCATTATACATTCTGGAAATGGCATGCCAGGCATATTTTATATTAAAACAAACGGTTTCCTGAGATTTCATATGGAAATAGTGCTTTATTTCCATATTTACGTACAATTCAAAATAATGTTATGCGTACATAGTAAAATTAATCATTGATCGGATTTCTTAATATAATAAAGGTTCAGCCTTTAAATGAATTGTGCCATTCGTTTTCATTAAAACCCAGCAAATAACCTTTATCAGAATAAACCAATGGTCGTTTAATCATAGATGGATTACTGATCATCAGGCTAATAGCTTTATCGGTATCTTGGGCAGAAGCTTTTTCCGCTTCAGTCAAATTCTTCCAGGTTGTACCTTTTTTATTGATTAATTGATCCAATGTTAGATGTTTAAGCCAGATATGGATGGTTTTCGCATCGATACCCGATTTTTTATAATCGTGAAACGCATACGGAATATTGCTTTTTTCAAGCCAGGTAAAGGCTTTTTTCATTGTATCGCAGTTTTTAATACCGAAAATAGTGAGCATAGGAATAGATTTATTATAGGAATAATATGGTTCTTGAAAATTAAGAAATCTCATGCAGAGTTGTTAAAGTTCAAAAAAACTAAAATGATTTGACGTGCATAAAGATTCAAAATTGATAATTTTTATGTGAAATCTTTTTAATTCAGATTATCGTATATAGATTCACAAACCGTATTTACTCTTTAAATTTTATTAACGATGGAAGCGACCCGTCTTTTTGATCTGATTCCGCAACAAATCAGTCTATATCCTAAATCAGATGCCTTAGCCACAAAAGTTAATGGCGAATGGATAAAATATTCTTCCGCTCAGTTGCAGGAGATCAGTAATAAAGTAAGTATCGGTTTACATAAACTGGGTATCCGGAAAGATGATAAAGTTGCGATCATTTCACCTAATCGTCCGGAGTGGAATTTTATCGATTTTGGTTTACAGCAATTAGGTGCGGTAAGTGTTCCGATTTATCCTACAATTACGATCGAGGATTACAGATATATATTTGATGATGCGGGCGTCAAAATGATTTTTGTTTGCAATGAAGAGCTTTACCATAAGGCTTCAGAAGCAATAAAAGACATGCCGGAGAAACCAATTATTTATACCTTTTTACCGGTTACCGGAGCAAAAAACTGGAAAGAAGTAACGGATCTGGCAGCAGGGGAAAATGCATCCCAATTGGATGCTCACAAGGCAAAAGTAAACGAAGATGATTTACTTACCTTGATTTACACATCCGGTACTACAGGGAAACCGAAAGGTGTTATGCTGACGCATAAAAATATTCTCAGCAATGTGATGTCGTGCAAGCAATTAATGCCAGTCGATAATCGTCACCGTGCCTTAAGTTTTCTACCATTATGTCACGTATACGAACGGATGATGTCGTATCTGTATATTGCTTCCGGTGTTTCTGTTTATTATGCAGAAAGTATTGATACGGTTGCAGAAAATCTGAAAGAAGTTAAACCGAATATATTTGTTACAGTACCGCGTTTACTTGAAAAGGTCTATGATAAAATTGTAGCAACAGGCGCACAACTTACAGGCATCAAAAAAACGCTGTTCTATTGGGCATTGAACCTGGGTTTGAAATTCGATTTGAATAAGGATCAAGGCCATATTTACAATACTCAATTGAAACTGGCCAATAAAATCATTTTTAATAAATGGAGAGAAGCGTTGGGTGGAAATATAATAGCTGTTGTATCGGGTGGTGCAGCGCTTCAACCAAGATTGGCACGCGTGTTCTGGTCAGCGCAGATTCCGGTAATGGAAGGTTATGGGTTAACAGAAACATCACCGGTTATTGCTGTTAACCGATGCGATCCGAAAGAGAACAGAATCAGTACGGTAGGGCCATTGATTCCGGGTGTTGAGGTAACACTTGCTCCGGATGGGGAAATATTAACACGTGGTCCGCATATCATGAAAGGATATTATAAGCGCCCTGATCTGACAGCAGAAGCCATTGATGCAGATGGCTGGTTCCATACAGGAGATATTGGTCAATTTGAAGAAGGCAAATACCTTAAAATAACCGACCGCAAAAAAGAGATGTTCAAAACATCGGGTGGTAAATATGTTGCTCCTCAATTGATTGAAAATAAATTTAAGGAATCCCGATTCATTGAACAGATTATGGTAATCGGTGAAGGACAAAAATTCCCGGCAGCGCTTATTGTGCCAGCATTTGTTACGGTAAAAAGCTGGTGCGATATTAAAAATATTCCATATACCAGCGATTCTGAAATGATTAAGAATAAAGAGGTTCTTACTAAATTTCAGCGTGAATTAGATGATTTGAATGAAGGATTTGCTCAATACGAAAAAATCAAAAAATTCATATTACTGGCTAATCCATTCAGCATCGAAAATGGACAAATGACGCCAACGTTGAAAGTTAAACGTAAAATAATTATGCAGCATTATCAGAAAGAGATCGATGCATTGTATACGGAATAATTTAGGTTGTTTTATATTTAAAGTAAGTAAATTTAAAGAGCTGTTTTTATACGGCACATTATCAATTTTATGAAAAATATTTTATTCTCAATTTCTTGTATTGTCTTTTTTGACTTTATAGGTTTTTCACAAACGAACTACATTCCAAATGTAACAGTTAGTACTTTGGCAGGTTCGTATAAATCAGGAACTGCAGATGGTCAAGGATCTGCCGCCAGTTTTAATCATCCTGAGGCTGTTGCACTTGATTCAAAGGGTAATATTTACGTCGTAGATTCTTGGAATAGTTTAATTCGGAAAATAACACCTGATGGATTAGTTAGCACGTTGGCTGGCACTGGTAAATCAGGAAGTATAACGAATGGACAAGGAACAGCTGCGAGTTTTAGTTATCCTGCAGGCATTGCTATTGATGCTGCCGATAATGTTTATGTGACTGATTTCGGTTGTGTGATCAGAAAAATATCTCCTAGCGGATTAGTTACGACCTTTGCAGGTTCAGGGCAAACTGGAGATGTTGATGGACAGGGAACTGCGGCTAGTTTTAGCGGTCCATTAGGTATTACGATTGATGCAGCTGGTAATTTATATGTATCGGATAATGTAAACAATAAAATTAAAAAAATAACTCCTGGGGGATTAGTGACTACTGTAGCAGGTCTGGGTTTGGCGCATCCAGGAAGCACTAATGGCCCTATAACAACAGCAACGTTTGATTCGCCATGGGGAATCACAGTTGATTCTTCGGGCAATATATATGTAATTGGCACTTATGACAATGATGTAAGGAAAATCTCTCCAATTGGAGTCGTAACAACACTTGCGGGCGATTATCCTTTTACAGGAAATCAGGATGGACCAGGAGATTTGGCTACTTTTAATACCCCTAATGGTCTTGCTGTAGATGATTCTGGTAATGTGTATGTAGGCGATTTTGGGAATAATATGATTAGAAAAATTACTCCAAGCGGAGTAGTTAGCACGCTAGCTGGCAGAGGTCCTAATTATGCTGGGATTGCAGATGGAGCAGGTTCAGTTGCGGAATTTAATAGTCCTATGGGCTTAGCTGTAGATGCCTCTGGGAATGTATATGTGGCCGACTCTGGAGTAAACGAAATTAGAAAAATAACTGTTGGTTCTTCAATAACTACTGGTACAGTAAATAATATAATTAGCAATTCTGGCATATGTGTATTCCCAAATCCAGCAAATGATTTTCTAAACGTTACTGTATCCGGCAATCAAGATGGTACTATTTCAATGGTTAATGTACAGGGAAAAGATATTTTAACACAAGTGGTTATGGTAGGTAAGGCAAATATTTCAACCGCTACATTACAGAGCGGAGCATATTTATTGCGATTTGTTTCTGACAATGGCAGCACTTCCTATGTAAGTAAAGTTATTATTGCTAAATAATTTTCATATTGACTTTTAATAAATAATTTTAAGCAAAATCAAGTTTAATGATTTTATTTACTATTGAGTTTTGAAAGGTTTATTTAACCAAAATGTTTTCTGCTTAAATAAACGAAAAATTTAGTATCTGTTTATACAAACAATATTTGAATATTTTATATGAAACAACTTCTTCAAACAACTATTAGTATTTTATTTTTTTATAATACATTTAATATCACATTTGGACAAACAGTGACAACCCTTGCAGGTTCAGGAAACTGGGGAACTACTGATGGAACAGGATCTGCGGCATTATTCGCCTCACCTACAGGAGTTGCTGTAGATGGTGCTGGCAATGTATATGTATCAGATTATGGTACAGATTTAATTCGCAAGGTAACTCAGCAAGGTATAGTAACTACCATTGCAGGTACTGGCAGTGTTGGTTCTTCAAATGGCATCGGAACCGCCGCAAGTTTTGATGCCCCATTTTCATTAACAGTAGATGGATCCGGGAATTTGTATGTTGCAGATACAGATAATCATGAAATCAGAAAAATAACTAAAGCGGGTGTTGTTAGCACATTTGCTGGAAATCTATATTATGGAAACACAAATGCTACTGGTCAAGCTGCAAGTTTTGATTATCCATACGGAGTAGCCGTTGATACAATTGCAGGTATCATTTATGTCGCAGATAGAATAAACAACGAAATACGAAAGATTACGACACTAGGAGTAGTAACCACTCTTGCTGGAAGCTATTATCCAGGGAGTATAAATGGAACCGGAGTGGGAGCTAAATTTTATTCTCCATTTGGGGTTACGGTTGATCCTTTTGGTAATGTATTTGTTGCGGATACATATAATCATCAGATTCGAAAAATAACTTCAGCAGGGGTTGTAACAACATTTGCTGGTTCAGGGCTTCAAGGCAATAGCGATGGAATAGGTTCAGTTGCAAGTTTTAATTATCCATCCAGTGTTGCTTCAGATGCTTCCGGCAATATTTATGTTGCAGATACTAATAATAATTCGATTCGGAAAATTTCAACAAGTGGTGTGGTAAGTACGTTAGCAGGAAACATTCAATCAGGGCATGCGGATGGCATAGGTGTTTTAGCGTCTTTTAATGGACCCAGCGGAGTTGCTTGCGATGCGTTAGGGAATGTATATGTTGCAGATTCAAACAATAATAGGATCCGCAAAATTACTACCTCATCTATACCGACGGGAATATTGGGATTGACCTCTATTCAAGAAATAAGCGTTTATCCAATCCCTGCAAATGATCAGTTAACTGTAGCTTTTACTTTAGAAAATGAAAGTGATTTAAAATTGGAATTAATCAATATTGATGGAAATAGGGTATCGACTGTTGAAGCAAATAACATTTCAGGTAATTATAAGTTATTGGTTAATATTCAATCGTTGTCCGCAGGGTTGTACATCGCTAACATATGTGTTAATGGACTGATGACTAGTAAAAAATTATTGATAGCAAAGTAAAAAAATTTACTTTTAGACGACTGGAAGTGTATGTTATTTCCTGACTAATTCAGTTCTTAAGCACATTAGAAATATCTTTTTTAGTACAATGTTTAAATATTTTATATATACTACAGCGGCAGTACTAATTGCCTTATTCGTTTTTATCGTTTTTGAAAATAATTATGCTAAAGCACAAAGCATCGATAGCCTTAAAATTAAAGAAGCCTTTGCCTTTTTTAAAAAGAAACAGCTGGATACGAATTATTGTTTCTTTATCGATATGAGTATTGCTTCCGGCAAGAACCGTTTTTTCGTTTACGATTTCAACAAGAAACAAATTACATATTCCGGTTTGTGTTGCCATGGTGACGGTAAAGGAAGCACGGGATCAACACCTGTTTTCAGTAATGAAATCGGGAGCAATTGTACCTCCCTTGGAAAATACAAAACGGGTGAAAGATCTTACAGCAATTGGGGAATACACATTCATTATAAAATGCATGGATTGGAAAGTACGAATAATAATGCCTTTGCAAGAACAGTAGTTCTGCATTCTTTTGATCCAGTCCCGGATTATGAAATCTATCCGGTGAATTTACCTATGGGATTCAGTAAAGGTTGTCCGGTTATTTCAAATGCGTTAATGACGAATCTTGATGGTTTGTTGAAGAATAGAAAAACGGGAGTGTTGTTGTGGATTTATAAGTGAATCGGGTCTGAACCACAGATTGAAAAGATTAAATGATTACACAGTTTCTATTCAAAATGTCTAAGCATGCGACACTAAGTACACAAGCCGTCGGACCCCTGGAAAAAGCGGTCTGACGGCTGAGATGATCCGAGACAATGTCCTTCGTTTTGATTTTTTGTCTTTCTTTGTCGGTTGGCCGAAAATACAAATACAGTTACTAGTTTTTAGTCACCAGTTTCTAGATTATTCCCTTCTAAATAACTAGTAACTAAAAACTAGCAACTAAAATCCTCCGAATGGAATTTCACTCAGCCTTCCGCAAAACTCCTTTGAAGATAGTACTTAAGTTAGAAGAAATTTAAATTTTTGATTATAAAACTAATAATCTAAATAAATGAAAAAATATTCTTCTCATTTTCGGGCACATTTGCTAAAAACGTTGTCCTATAGTTATAAGAAAAATCGATTTAATGATTACTGAAAATAAACGAATGAATAGTACTCAGGATTCGATAGTTTAATATTCATGTTACACGATTCATTCTTGTAAAAATACAAAACTATTAAGGATAAGTTCTTTAATCAGTAATATGATCAAAATATAATAATTATATTCATATCTTCTTTTGTAAAAGATTACGGCAAATGATATTTTGCATGAGTTTTAAGTATTCTTTTAGTCGATTAACTTATTGTTTGATATAATTTTATTCTTAACATTATGAAAAACAACTATATGTTTTTGTCTATTATTTATTTAGTGATGATAATTAAGTAGCATTTACGATGAGCATCATTATGTTATCATAATCATCATTAGCTGTGACACATCGTTAATTTGCATTTTACAAACATATACAAACAAGCCGAGTTGAATATGAAATGAGATAAATTCTCGCTCATATTCAATTAATACAATCTTAAGGAAATATGAATCTGATTTTAAGAAATAGTTTATTGATTCTTGTTTTTTCATTACTCAGTACTCATATATATGCTCAATTAAATGCTTTAGGAACAGTACAAAACACCATTTCTTCGGTTCAGAATGTTGTTAGTCAGGCTCAATCATATATCACTCAGATCGATGCTGCAGAAACCAAAGTAAAAAATAGCAATCTTTACAAAGCATTAGTGGATGGGAAAGAGTTTACTTTCCCTATTGGAATTTTGCCTAGCAATGGTGATAAAAATTATGCCATTGTTATCAACAAAGTTTTTATTACCCCGGATGGAATGTGCGCAGAAGTGTTTCTCAAGATACCTGTTTCTTCCAGCAAGCAATTGTATTTTTTAGCAGATAGTGTTCCGTATAGTCGCTCAGGGGGATTTGCGGGAGATTTACGATTATATCTTCTGAAAACAGACTCTCTTCAGATCGGGAAAGGATATAATATCGTTTTTGATGGAATGGATGTTGGCGGTCTAGATACATCTTGTTTTATTACGTTTAACTGTAAAGGATTTAAGGATGTTACGATTACAGGAAAAGTAAATTTTGATAAAAGAACAATTGTTAAGGATAATACATCAAAGGCTCCTATATCGTTAAAATATTATCTTCAAGCAGACAAGTTGTCGAATTTTATTATTGAATTTAATGATATACCGACTTTTGAGTTTACCAATTTACCAGGTTTTAGTTGTACCTTGTCTTCTTTTACCCTTGACCATAGTGATGTACAGAATGCCCCTGACTTCAATCTTCCTCAATGGTACAAGGATTCGATTGCCGCCTATACCAATAAAAATCCTACAGACAATACAGTTCAAAACATCAGTAGTGACTCTCTGGACGGCCCATTATGGGAAGGAGTTTATATACCAAATTTAACGATCGATATCCCTAAAGCTTTTAAGGAAAAGAATCCCAGTCAGGTTATAGAAATAATTTCAAAAGATCTCATAATAGATGAAAATGGTATAACGGCATTAACCTTTGTCACTGGAAAAGATACTTCAAAAACAGGACAGATATCAGATACCAGTGTATACGAAGGAACAATCAAAAATTGGGAATACAGAATCGATTCCATGCGATTGAATCTGATTGCGAGTAATCTTTCATCAGCAGGCATCTGGGGTGGCCTTTCTCTTCCGATTAGTGGATCCGATGAAAAAGATCAGGTAAATTATGGAATATTGCTTTCAAAGAATCTTGGATCTGATGATATAACGTACGATGGATTTATTGATATTGATGCTCCTAATGGAGGTACATTAGTTAATGTTCAGGCATTTGGGTTGGCTACTTTAAAGATTACGTACGCTTATCTGGATTTTAACTATGCAAACAAACAGTTTTCTCCTTCAGTAGATTTAAACGGAAGCCTTACCTTAACTCCTTCACATACGAATGACACCAGTCATGTTGCTCAGTTTGGTGTTACATTTACAGGTTTAGTTTTATCTACAACGGCTCCATATCTTCAGGATACCGGAACTTTTGTAATGTCCGGTATCGGTCAGATGATGTCCAATTTTCCTGTTTCATTAGACTCTATTGGTCTTATAAACGGCAATGGTGGCCAAAGGGTAGGTTTAAAATTATCCTTATCCGTTAAAATACAACAATCAAGTGATCAATCGTCGGGTAGTCAGAACGGTGGAAATGGTTTTGGCGGAAATACTACTTTTATCATTTGGGCTAAGAGGGATGCATCCTCTGGGAAATGGGTGTATGATGATTTTGAGTTAGATGAAATTGATATATATGTAAACAATAACTCATTTAGCTTAACAGGGTCTTTAACAACATTTCATGACGATGCTGTTTATGGAACCGGTTTTTGCGGGCAGTTAAAGCTGACCCTTATGGATGGCAAACTTGAAATTGATGCAGCCGCTATTTTCGGCAGAACAACTAAATCGTATCCAAGCCTGAACAATCCGGTTGATGCCACAACTATGACAGATTCAGACGATTCTTATCGATATTGGTTTGTTGATGCGAGTGTAACGCTACCTGTTGTTATAGAAGTAACACCGTTTATTGGTATTAATGGTTTTTCCGGGGGCTTGTATCATAAAATGGTAATGAATCCTCCAGGCGGCACTCCTCCGGCAACAACCGTTTCCTGTAAGTCCAGCTCCGGAATGGTATATACGCCAAACGCTGATATAGAATTGGGACTCCTTGCAGGGATTGGCATTCAGTCGGTACCTACCAATGCTGTATACAATGGAAAGATTACCTTTGCTATTGAATTTAATGATTCCTGGGGAGTCAATATGTTTGCCTTTTTCGGAGAAGTCGGCTTTTTCACTCCACCAATTGCCGCTGCCAGTTCATCCTCTTTGACTCATTCAACGAGCGTTATCAGGACAGATCAATTAAGTAGTAAGGCAGATTCGATACAAAAACATCAGCCTTCCATGAACGGAGCATCCGTGATGGTACAATGGTTTACAGAATATGATGTTCCAAGTAAAACCTTTACAGGTGATTTTGATGTATACATAAATGTTGCTGGTGTTGTAAAAGGAGGTAATTCAGGTGATCTTGCAGGACATATAGCTATACTTCTTTCTCCCTCTCAACAATATATCTATATAGGTACACCTACAACACCAGTTAGTTTAGACGTACTCGATTTGTTTACATGCACCTCTTACTTTTGTGCCGGGAATGTTTTACCGGATCCACCTATAGCACCATTGCCTTCTGAATTTACTCCACCTCATCTTGATCCTAATGCATTAGCAACAGGTACGGGCCTTTCATTTGGTGCCCGAGTAAGCATTAGTGCAGATTTTAGTGCCGGTACAAGTTTCGCTGGCTGTTCAGTAGGGATTGATGCTAAGGCATGGGCAGATGCTGGATTTGATATATTAATTACGCAAACCAGTCAGCCTGTATATTGCTCAACTTCCGCCAGGGGTATAAATAACTGGTACGCTACAGGCCAAGCTTTTGTTGATGCAGGTCTAAGCTTAGGCGGTTATTATTCCTGCAGTATATTGGGAATTTCGACAAGTGGAAACTTTACCATAGCTTCTGCTTCTATTTCCGCATATGTATTTGCACAATTACCTAATCCAAGTTATATGATAGGTCAGGTGACTATTAGTGTCGATCTTCTCGATATCGTATCAGGTAGCGCAACTATAAATGTTAAATTTGGTCAACAATGTTCTAAATCAGATGCGAGTAAGAACATTGTATTTATACAATCTGTAACTCCTTCGAATGGATCTACAAACGTAGCCGTTACAGACAATATCGTTGTGAACTTTACAAAACCAATTGAAACGTTTCAATTTACCTTACCGGATGAAACAAGTTCAACGGGAGGCACCCTGCAGTACAGAGCATATGTTGGGGATACAAATGTTGTGGTGCTGGCAAATGGGAAACAGATAAACTGCACGTATACATGGAACAGTTCTAATACACAATTGACATTAAACCCACAGGTCGTTCTTCCGGAAAATACAAGTATTACTGTTTATGCAAATGTATATATACAATACAACAATGGTAATACACAGAGCAACAATGGAAATTGGGTGAATTCAGGTGTTGTTGAAAGAGATACTTCTGTATTCACTACCATGACGGAGCCTGTCACTATTCAGTCTGATAATATCATGTATGCATACCCTATGCTCGGTATGCAGAATTACTATAAAAACGAAAGTAATAATGGTTATATCCGGATGTTTACATTGCAGAATAAACCCATGCAACTATCCACGGGTTATTCATTCAACGTTGTATTTTACAATGGGGGTACTGAAGTTGCCCGTGTTACTAATGTGACAGTTAATAATGCCCCGGATACAGACCAGTTCACATACCCGATACCAAATAACATGCTTCAGAATAATACTGCCTATACAGTAAAACTGATGAAATCGCTGGATACGTCCAATCAGACTCAATCTACGCAGGAAACGCAGTATGTCGTTGGAACAATCACCCAACCATCAGACTCAGTCATTTTAAGTTATTCCTTTACGACCAGTCAATTTGGAAGTTTTGGGGAAAAAATAGCGTACTATAATCAATCCGAAGTTGACGTCAGCGGAACAAACGTAGTAAATGTATTATCTCCTAATCAACAGGACGTTAATAACAACGTAGCTGAACCTTTCACATCTCTTGAAACATCGGTTACTAATGTTGAAGGCATTCAGGTTTCGAATGCTTTGATCAGAAGTTTGGGAGCAGATCTCTCCAAAGGTTTTGTGATCAGTGCTGGTGTAAGCAATTTTCCGGACAGTGTTTCATACAGCTATTACGGAGGTAAACTTTATGTATTGTATGATGTGTTTAACCAATTAACTTCAGCAAGTCAGCAAGGCCAGTCACAGGCTATTTCCTGTGCCGTTCAACAGACAAACAATAGCTGTAATTATTCCAATCAGCCTTCTACGTTTGCTAAAACAACTTATTATTACCGATTGGGTTATTATTTACCCGGAAAAGATATTCAGACATCTAATGTTTTGGTAGGGTTTACATTACCATCTGCCATAACAACACAATAAATAACAAATGAGAAAAAAAATAATTGTACTGTTCTTTTTAATAGGAATTATTCCGCTATCCATTGCACAGATGAATGATAGTATAGGTTTAATGGCTAATATTTCGAACGGAAAAGTTCAGCTTAAATGGTTACCGTCCAACTTTGATATATGGATGCGTGGATCAAGATCAGGATACATAATTGAAAGATATGAAGTACAGCAATTGCAGGGAAAATGGTCTGTGATTAAGAAGGATGTTCTAACGGATCAACCGTTGATGCCTTGGTCAGATCAGCGCATTTCAGATGCTGTAAAAGCGGATCAGGATTATGATAATAGTAAAGTGTTGACAGCAGCCAGATTGCTTGAAGACAATTCAAATGGAGCTAAAGAAAAATTAGATGAATCGGTCGAGATGCAAAACCAAAAAAACTATATGCATATTATGGGATTGGTTGGTGCCTTACTCAAAAATAAATCGGCAGAGGCAATGGGTTTATTTTTTGAAGATAAAACCACTCAGCCCGGAAAAATATATCTGTATCGGATTCTTTCCGGCACACAAAATAAAATAACAGCTGAAACAGCTGTAAACATGAATACACCTGCTGTGTTATCCAATGTTATGGGCTTTGACTATAAGCTTTTAAGTGATAAGGTAACATTATATTGGCTGCATCCGAAACAGTCCGGATACTTTGCCTATAACATATATAGGTCTTCATCAAAAAACGGAGAATATCAGAAAATTAATAAGACACCTTATCTCGGCGAGATGGCTCTTACATTGGATTCGAAAAGAATGAAGTATATAGATTCATTTCCTGAAATGAATAAAACATACTATTATAAAGTACAAGGCATTAATGGCTTTGAACAGACAAGTCCATTTAGTAAAATCCTTTCGGTTAAAGCAGTTTCTTTACTGAAGAAAGCACCCGTTATCACGAAAGCATCTTCTAAAGATAATGCGATTATAACCTTAGAGTGGAAAGTTGATAGTGCGGATAAAGAGGCCGTTTCCTATTATTCAGTTTGGTCGACATCTTCCCCTGACGAGAAAGTTTCAAAGGTGAATAATAAAAATATACCGGCAACAGATTATTCATATCAGGATATCCGGCTTAATAAACCCACTTATAACTATTATAAAGTCTGTGCGCATGGTTTAGCAGGAGACTCGCTATGTTCCTTGTTCAAGAATGCTTTCTTAGTGGATTCCTTTCCACCTGCAAGACCTTTGATTGTTTATGGTATCTGTGATACTACTGGTGTGATCAGATTAAAATGGAAGAAAGGAACGGAAGAGGACATTATCGGATATCGTATTTTCAGGACGTTTCAGAAACACATAGAGCCTAACCGTCTTAATCGTTCTTTGGTAAGTGATACGACATTTAAAGATACAATAGATGCTCGTTCCGGTTATAGAAAAGTATATTATTCCATTGCTGCTATAGATCATGTATATAATACATCGCCGATGGCAGATTATTTTGAGGTGAAACTTCCGGATAAGAATCCGCCTACGGGTCCTGTATTTAACAATTATGTAGCAGGTTATTCCGGCATTCATCTGGAATGGATTCCAAGTCCTTCGGAAGATCTCAAGTATCAGTATCTGATGCGCAAGTCTGAATTCGAATTCCAATGGAGAACCATTTTGAAACTTCAGGGAGATAGCTTATACCTGCACACGTATAAAGACACGGCGACACAAACAGATATATGGTATGAATACAAATTGATTTCCGAAGATTCTGCGGGCTTAAGATCCAAAGAAAAGCAGGTATTGCGGATTCAACAGCCTGAGAGAGATCCTTTTTCTACGGTTACCAATGTGCGTGCCATTATGAGCCGTGAGAACAAAATGATTAAGCTATCCTGGGATTTTAATAAGGAGGCTGTTGGATTTAAAATCATGCGTGGACAAAATGGAAAGCGTATTGAAACATACGAATTTGTGAATGGAAAAAAGAGAGAGTTTTATGATAAATGGCTTACGCCCAATACAGCATATACATACGCTATCATAGCAGAACTGCCGGATGGCAGGAAGACTATTATGAGTACCGTGATAAAAATCAACTATTAAAGTTACACCGATGAAAAAGTTATTTTCATTCCTTGTATTGTTTTTTGCATTATGTATAACACAACCAGTTTTTGCGGTTATATATTACGTTAATGCAGCATATACTGGTCCATCTGGAAATGGATTGTCCTGGCTAACACCTTTTGCTAAACTTGATTCTGCTATTGCACATGCGACCGATGGGGATCAAATCTGGATGGCCCAGGGAACGTATACCGCACCCCAAACATCTAATTCAGATGGGTATCTTATTAGCTATAGTATAAGCATATATGGAGGTTTTACAGGAACAGAAAGCAGTATTTATGAAAGAGATTTGGTTCATACTAAAGCAATCATTAGCGCAAATTCAGGTCTGATCTTTAATATAAAACCCAATAAATTATTTACTGTAGATGGATTAAATATAACAAACTTTGGAGAAGCTTTTTCATCTGCCTACAATCCACTTACGAGTTCTTATGATCTTTCACAAGGAGATCGTTATGAACTAACTATAAACAATTGTAATTTTTCTAATGGAGGTGAACCAATAACACTTTCTTATTATGCAGATTTAAACATAACGAATTCAAATTTTTCGGATTTCTCCAGTCCGATTGTGTACATCAATGATCAGACATTACCTTTCACAGAGATGTCTTATGTGACTGTTGAAAATTCTATCATTGCTACGCAGTCTGTTGCCTTTTCATTAAACAGGGCTTATGTGGAGATCTATAATACACGTTTATCAAATGCCGAAATTTTTATCAATAACCCAATATTGGGAGGGTCATTTAAAGGATGTCAGTTTTTGAACTTTTCCGATCCTGTTATCAATGTAGGGAATAGTAGTATTGTTGCTACATTTAATTTTGACAGCTGTTTGTTTCAAAACTGGGAGGCTTCGACATTGTTTTATGTCAACAATTTATCCTATGATATGTCTGATTGTATATTTAAAGATGGAACTAATGGCGGTGACATATTTTCTTCGGCAGACAATATCGAATTAGACAATGTTACTTTTTCAAATATTAGCTTGAATTATCTGGGAATTGCATGTAATGGAAACTTAATCATGAAAAACTGTACTATTGATTCCATACAACAAGGATCCTCATCGAGTGCAGTCTTCATCAATCAGAATAGTGGGAGTATTGTAATGACCGGAACGTCTTTTGTCAATAATGGCATACCCTTTATAAATCAACTAGGTAGTAATGACTCTATTACCATTGCTAATTGTATTATTCAAAACAATTCTTTACCTGCGTCAACCAGATTTGCTAATATGATACAATATAATGGAAGCATGAATATTTCCAGGAGTCAGTTTTTAAATAATATATATTACAATTCAGCTTATGGAACAGGTTTCAATGCTTCGCTGATAGCAACTCTGTCGGAGGCTGTTAGTTTATCAGTAAGAAATTCTATTTTTAAGGATAATATAACTGGAGGTCAATATACCTCTGTGATATCCAATCAAGTAGGATCGGTGGTGATAGATAGTTGTATTTTTGATGCCAATACTAATAATACTCCTCAAGGCACGGCCGCCTTGTATGTATATTCGCAAAATTATGCTGTACAATCAGCTAAAATTTCGAATTCTCAATTTCTAAGTAATTCAGGAATATCGTATCCTGTTTTTATAGCAGGAACAAACGTTCAAGTTAGCAATTGTTTATTTGAGGGTAATTCATCTAGCGATAATACAAACCAGAATACTCCAGGGGCATTATATATTGAAAACGCTTCTTCCTCCTCTTCTTCTAGTATATCGGTTTCCTCCTGTTCGTTTATAAATAATACAGCTGTTGCTGGACCTGGTGCTATTCTGAATCAGTCCGTACAGTCACAAGCCGTAATCAATAACTGTATTTTTTCAGGGAATGCATCCGAACAAAATGCAGGGGCTATTGAAAATTACAGTGGTTCGTCACTTCAGATTATTAATTCTTTATTTGAGGGAAATAAAACACAATCATCTACGGCCGGAACCATAAGCAATTTTGATAAGGGTGTTAATCCTTCGTTAAGCATTTATAACAGCACTTTCGTCAAAAACACATCTCTATCCGGCCCTTCCGTACTGGCAGGATGGAGACCAGATAACCTTGCCAATTCTATCTTCTGGAACAATGGAACAAATCTGCCGATTGTTGTCGATGTTTTTTCTTATTCACCTGTCACCTATAAAAATTGTGATATACAAGGTGGATATACAGGAACGATTATCTATGACACAGACCCTAAGTTTGTTGATTTTAACGGAGGAAATTACCGTTTATCTTGTCAGTCGCCTTTAATTAATAAGGGCAACAATGCGTATGCTTTTTCCTATCCGGATCTGGATGGGTCGGCTCGTATATTTGCTGATACGATTGATATTGGGGCTTATGAAACACATGTTGATCCGGCGACCAATGATAATGCCATTGTACCTGCATTTACAATTCCTGTTTCAGGATGCAGGAACCAGGCAATTTCTATCATTAATACAACAGTGAACCCTTCAAATTATCTCTTCTACTGGGATTTTGGTAATGGTATAAAGTCTACCTTACAAAGTCCGTCTGTTACCTATATTGAATCCGGAACCTATACGATTAGCTTATTGGTCTCAGATTATTGTGGACGATCGAATATATTGTCAAAACAGATAATAATAAACGACATTGATGCAGTATCAATCTCAGGGGCATCTCTTGTTTGTCCGGGCACTACTCAAACATATATATCGAGTGCATCGACTTGTCAGAATCTTCAATGGACAGTATCCGGTGGAGTCATTCAAAGCGGCCAGGGCACTTCTTCTTTATCGGTACTCTGGGGTGATGGATCCAATGGAAATGGTACTGTGACATTACTGGCTACAGGATGTGGCACAGGTGCTTGTGAAATACCTGTCAGTGTTACAGTTCCTATTGTGCCAGCTACCAATAATATTGTTGGTAAATCATTGGTTTGTCAGTCTGCTCTTGAAAATTACAGTACACAAGTCACAGATCAGACCCCTTCAACAATTTACACCTGGTCTGTGAAGGGAGGAAGTATTTACAGTCAGTCATCTGCTTACAATCTCACAGGAATACAAATTCAATGGGATGCTCAGGACACATCGGGAGTGATTTATCTGACAACAAAAAACGAATTGCTCCAATGCGGGGCAACAGATTCTTTTAAAGTGCATTTACGGCCTTCATACACAATATCTGGTCCTTCAACAGCTTGTGCAGGGCAAAGCGGAGCATATTCTGTTTCTTCAAATGTCGGTAATATCAACTGGTTTGTATCAGGTTCCAATAATATTTCGTATGGTTATGTAAGTTGGGGAAACCAGAGTGGTGTCTATGAAGTTATCGCAATGCCGCAAATTGCTTCTCAATCCTGTACAGTTTCAGATACCGTTAAGGTTAATCTGTATGCAAGTCCTGTTATAAACAGCATTACTGGTAGTCTGGTTACTTCCTCAGGCACTCCGGTATTATATACTGCTCAGATGAACGGAAACTCCTTACCGGTTAACTACAATTGGTCTGTTGGAAGTGCTTCTGTTTTATCTGCATATAATGGAACAGCAGTTGTCTCATTTGCCAGTCTTCCTTCAACCATCAGTTTGACAGCCGTAAGCCAGAGCGGGAATTGCTCATCAGCACCTCTGTACTTAAATATTGCTTCATTATATACATATAACATATCGGGTTCAGATACGGTTTGTTTGAATAGTTCAGCATCTTATTCAGTAAATGCCAATCCAAACGGGGCTGACACGTATCTATGGACATCTTCCCTTAATAGTAATCAGGAGAGTGATCAGTCTGTTAACTTTAATTTTTTGAATCCCGGTCTGCAAACTATTTTTTTAACGATCACGAATCAGGGCATTACATACAAAATTCAAAAACAAGTATATGTAAATGCGGCGCCTTCCAGTCTGAAAATACAAGGGTCTTCTGTGATCGATCCTTCAGGATTGGAAACAGCTTCGTATACTATTCTGAACACTTCCGGCTTACAGTATACCTATCAAGCAACCGGGGGTACTATTGAAAATCAATCAGGAACGAATTTTAATGTTAAATGGTCCGGTAAGTCTCCTTTTTATATTACCTATGCAGCTCAACATGTACCGGGTTATTCCTGCCCGGGTGTAACGGATACGTTTGTTGTTAGACCGGCACAACAGATTGATTCATCCATAACAGCAAGTGCTTCTCCCTGTATTGGATCATCCGTAACATATTCTTTTAACGGAGCAGATACCTATACATCCGGTATTACTTGGTCCATAAATGGTGGCGGAAGTTTTACAACGGGTGTAAATGCTCAAAGTGTAACCATTGTGTGGGGAGAGACAGGTACTCATACGATTACATTGACCTATGAGCGTTTTGGCAAACACACAATAACAGCTGGTATTACGGTTTTATTGTTGCCATCTCCCCAGATCAATTTGGGTAGTATATGCGGAAACAGTCCATTAAGTCTTTCTACAAGCCAGTTATATGCTTCGTATAGCTGGTATCTGAATAATGCTACGATACCTTTCTCGACTCAGGCAAATCCTTCAGTTATAACAGAGGGAATGTATATTGTACAAGTAACCGATAATAATGGGTGTTCGGCATCTTCTAATCAATATATTAATCAATTGCCTTTTCCAGATGCAAAAATATTCTCTTATGACAAACTCAGCTATTGTGCAGATGCAACATCCGGCATACAAACCAATTTGAATTTACTAACGTTTCAAAGCGAAAATTATACGTATCAATGGTATCTCAATAATGCTCCGATAGCCGGCGCAACGACTTACACATTGCCGGTTAATCAATCATTGAGTCAACCGGCTATATATGCTTATACCGTAGAGGTTTCTCTCAAAACTTGTTTAAATGTGTCGGACCCTGTATATGTTATTGTCAATTCATGTAAAGGGTCTTCTTCAACTGCCTGTACGGACTCTGCTGTATCGTTTTCGATTGATCAGTCAAATGTATGCCAGCCGTTTACTTTTGTCAATACATCGTTTTCAAATGCTAATACGGGCTTTGGGTGGAGTTTTGGGGATGGAACCTTTTCCAATCTGAAGAATCCCGCTCCTAAAACATATACTGAGGCCGGTATTTTTCCGGTCATGCTCACTAAAGGCTGTGCCTCCTATCAAATGAATGTAGAGGTTCCGGAAATAGCGTTGTTTACATTGAAGTCTCCCGGATGTGCAGGTCAGGAACTTTTCTTTCAGGATCTATCGGTGAATATTCCGGGTTCTCAAATTACACAATGGGTGTGGAATTTCGGGGATGGTACACCTGTCGTTAATGGTTCAGGATCCGGCTCCAGGGATCAGACACATACGTTTGTAAAGGCGGGTACCTATAATGTTTCATTAACGGTATCTGCTTTAAATACACAAGGTATCGTCTGTTCCAATACCTATACACAAGCATATACAATTACAGGTTCGCCGTTGGTTCGTTATTCATTAATTCCTCCTGCCTGCACAAGTTCAGAATATGTATTTATTGATAAAAGTATAACGGCATACAGCCGATACAACAGAACCTGGGAGATTAGCAATGGCCAGCAATATTTTACAGACATACTTTCGCAGTCTTTTTCACCCGGTCCTCTATCGGTTCATTTGATTGTAACAGATTTACTGGGTTGTTCATCTTCGGCAGATACAAGCTTTAATGTAAGCGCACCGGTTCAGATAGATTCTATTTCGTATTCAGGAGATACGCTTCTTTGTAATGGAAGTTCAAAAACATTAACTGCGCCAGCTACTGTTTCCGGAACAAGTTATGTATGGAAGAAAAATGGAGTTGTTATTGGTGGCAATACGTCTACTTTGTCCGTCACATCGGCAGGAAAATACACAGTTTCCTATTATCCAGCAACAGGTTGCCAGGTTACTACACCAGCCGTAAATATTGTTAACTTTGATCCGGGTGCCAGTATTTCAGGTATTCAAAAACTATGTGCCGGACAGTCGATTAACCTGAATAGTAATCTGAATTCAGAAAAATATTATTTCAACTGGTCTTTGAATGGTAAAAGCTTGTTGTCCTATATAGGATCAGATCTTTTTGTACAGAGTGCGGACACTTCCTGGACGGGAAATTACTCTTTGACAGTAATACAAGTAAGCAATCAGTGTCAATATACATTTCCTTCCTATGCTGTAAAAGTATATGCAAATCCAACAGATCCTATTATTTCTGCTTCTTCTCAAAGCATATGTTATGGTGGAAGTGTTACACTAAATACATCACTTCCTTTATCAGGAAATACATTCTCCTGGTCTTTGAATGGAAGCTTACTCGCTAATAAAGACAGCAGCCTGATAACGGTTGGTTCTTTGACAACATCAAGCACTTTTGTGGTAACATTGACATCTGATGCTACAGGCTGTTCCTCAACGTCCGGTATTGCACAAATTCTTGTTGCTCCCAGCATGGCATTTACACTGAGCGGTGATACCCTTGTTTGCGAACAACAATCGGCAGCGCTTACTTCTCCTTATAGTGGCTCGGATTTTAATTTTCAATGGTATAAGAATGGTCTTCCGTACGGAGGAAACTTTTCAAAAATAACATTTGCATCTATTGCAGAGTCTGATTCGGGAACGTATCAGCTAAAGGCTATAAGTAAAGGCACGACAAATCTGACGGGCTGTTCCGTTTTATCAAACAGTAAAAAAATAAAAGTATTGTCTGCTCCCGTAGCACCTGTTATTTCAGGAGATTCTTCTTTCTGTGAGGGAAGCTCGTTGACATTGTCAACAAATCTTGCCAGTAATTATTCCTGGAATACAGGGAGTACTTCTTCTCAGATTATTGTGAAAACAGGAGGCATATATTCATTAACATCTACGAATGCTGTTTCTGGATGTACCTTGACTAAAAGTCTGAATGTAGTACAGAATCCCTTGCCGGATTTGAGTTTTATTCCTTCCGGCAATTATACCCGATGTGGATCAGATCCGCTAAATTTTGAAGGATTGTCATTTTATCCTACTCAATCCTGGTATGTAAATGGTGTTTTTTTCAGTAATGCCAAAGAAATTTTTCCATATAGATCGGGTAAATATACCTTGCAGGTAACAACAGATAAAGGTTGTACAGCGGTTTCCGATACTATGAACATTATCTCTCAGCTGTGTCCTTGCTACGTTACAAATACGAACGACAGTGGTGACGGATCTCTTCGGGATGCAATTATCTGCTCCAATACAAAACCCGGGAAGGACATCATTCAGTTTGCTATTCCGGGAAATGGTCCGTTTATTATACACCCGCTCACAGGATTACCTGCCATAACAGACTCGGTAATTATAGATGGATTTTCAGAGGCAGGATATAATAACTTCAGTATTATTCTGGACGGAGATCAATACAATACCAATGCATTAACCATTATTGATAATTTATCGGATGTACAGATATCCGGACTCTCTTTTGTAAATTTCAGCAATGCCATCTCGCTCTCAAGTAATGTTTTTAATGTTGTTATAGATAGTAATTTGTTTTCAGCTATTTCAACGTCAGGTGTAGAATTTTTATATGGGACAAACAATAATATTGTTTCGAACAATAATTTCAATAATGGTCTCGCTGGCATAAATGTTAAGTCGAAATCCTACAATAATAGTATTCTGAACAATAAAATCTCAAATACTACCAATGCAATAGTTTTAAACAATGGTGCTTATAGCAATCTAATTAAGGGGAATAGTTTAACCAGTACGCTAAGTGATGGTATATTAATTATTCAGGGGTCCACTAATAATACTGTACTTAAAAATTCAATTGGTTCATCGGGTGGAAATGGAATTCTTATTGGATTAAACGCTACCGGAAATAGAATCGATTCTAACTACATAGGAACAAACCCGACAGGATCCAATCTTCCGAATCAGCTCAATGGAATTTATATAGCTCCTGGCTCTCCGTTTAATAGTATTTCCAGTAATTGGATTGCTTCAAATAAATTGAATGGCGTTTATATCGGATCTCCATATACATTGGTTGAGAAGAATCAAATTGGGATAGATGCTTTAAACAATACAAAACCGAACCTGTCTTACGGAATTTATTCAGCAACAGACAGTATCTCTGTTGCCGGTAATACAATAAGCAATAATGGATCTTATGGATTGTTTGCCAGCAATAATTCCTATATCTATTCAAACGTATTTCAGAACAATACAGGCGGAGGCATATATGTGAATGGAATGCAGAATGATATTTCTCAGAATACCTTTACAAACACAAATACTTCCGTAAAAGCCATTGATCTGCATGCATCAATCAGTCCGGCCGGAAATATAAACAAGCAACCGGCTGTATTTTCAGAGTATAGAAGAAATACCAATGGAGATTTGATTATTACCGGAACAAGTATTGCAAATGACAGTGTACAGATTTTTTGTAATAATGACATTAATCAACAGGCCATTCAATTTGCAGGTTCGACGGTTGCAGATGCTACGGGTAAATGGCAGATTGATATTCCTCAAGGGACACTTTTTGATCCTACGCAAAGAAACTATTATGTAAATACTGCTACCAATATATCAGGGAACACGTCGGAATTATCACAGCCATTTATGATTGGTTGTTTTACCTGTGTCTGCGTTGTAACCAATGTTAATGATGCCGGTCCCGGCTCGTTACGTACCGTAATAAATGAAGCAAATCTGGGTGCCTGTTTAACAATAAATTTCTCCATGACCTCACCAGATACAATTCGCTTGGTGAGTGCATTAAGTCCTATTGAAGTACCTGCCAGTATTGTTGGGCCTAAATTCTCCGGTCAGGATCCAGGGATCTTTATTAAAGGAAATAATTCATTCAGTGGTTTGCAAGTGAATAATGATGGTGTGCACATTGTGAATCTTGGATTTGATAATTTTAGTCAAGGACTTGTACTTAATTCTTCATACGATGAAGTTGTTGGAACAACTTTTTTGAATAGTCCCAGAGACCTTACCATAAATGGTAATTATACGAACATACTTTCCAGCTCCTTTAATGCTTCCTGGGCTAATACTTCATCAACGCCTATCCATGCAGATACAGCCGTATATATTACCGGTAGCAATAATATTTTCGGAGGAGCGGTAAGTGGCAATCAAGTTGTCAACAGTACTATTGCAGGTGTACTTGTATCGGGAGGTATTAATAACAGCATTCTGAATAATGCTATTTTTAATAATACTCAGGCGATTCAGCTCTCGAATAATGGAAACACAAATTACAACTCGCCTGCTGATATAAGCGGTTCTATTAGTGGAAATGCAATAACATTAAGTGGTACAGCTAAACCAGGCGATGCCGTTCAGGTCTTTTTAAGTACCTATTATCCGCAGCAGGCTCTGGCATTTGTTAGTCAGGTAACAGCAGATGCATCCGGTAAATGGTCGCTTGTATTGCCTTCAGGATCTGTAAATACGTCGGTTGATAATTATTTTGTAACCACGGCAACCAGCACGTCAGGATGTACATCACCACTTTCGTCTCCAGTAAGGGTAGGTAATTATATACAAGTCTGTTATGTAACCAATACAAATGATATAGGCATTGGTTCCCTGCGGGAAGCTGTAAATTGTGCAAATATTGCAGGGCAAGGTACAAATGGTGTTGGCGCACGAATCGTTTTTGAATTGCCTTCTTCCGGGAATACAATCACCCTGAATACTCCTTTAGTTATTACTAATAATTATGGCGTAACAATTAATCCATATACTATACCAGTAACTATTTCTGCCAGCAATAACAGTTTAAATGCCTTTAACTGGTCTACTAATAATTTCATCATTAAAAACACAACCTTTCAGGATTTTGCTATTGCCCTTAACTGCTCGGGTAGTAATGCATTGATTGATTCAAATAATTTTGTTAATAATGCTACTGGTATTTATATAAATGCGGCCGATAGTTTGGTTACGCAAACAGTGTCTAATAATTATTTTACAGGCGGTAATATAGGATTGAACAGTGTGAGAGGGGCTTTATCAATTTATAAAAATACTTTTGGAACAAGTCGATCTGGCGCAGCAGGGACAATTAATGGTTGTGCGATTTCAACTAAACGGGCGAATACAATTCAGCTGAATGGAAACACCTTATCGAATATCGGACTTAGCAGTGGTCTTATAAGCCCGTCCTATATAAATGGACTTGCGATTAATATTGAAAATGCTTTTCTGAACATGACAGGGAATACGATTCAAGGAACACCTTTAAATACAATGCCTGTTAGCCGTTTTTATTATGTAAACAACTCTGTAATTACACAGAATTCATTTTCAAATTCGAATCAGGGACTTTTGTTTGTTAAGTGTAATTCAAATTCTGTTACTCAAAATAATTTATCTTCTATTACGAACAATGGCATTAATCTGAACAATAGCAATTCCATACTGATAAGTCAGAATACAGTCACAGGCTTGCAATCCGGTTCCAAACCGATCAATTTGAATCTATCTTCGAGCCTGTTATCAAACAGCAGCAAAAAAACACCTTCAATTCTGTCTTCTACCTATCATGATGGAAGTCTATACCTTATTGGTACATCAGAGCGCAATGATGCAATAGAGATATTTTATTCAAATAAGAATCAGCTTGATCTTGTTCAATATATTGAAGCTACTATTGCAGATACAACAGGATCATGGATGGCCTCTTTTCCGATACAGGCAGCGGTATCGGACACTTTGTATTTCCGTGCGGTTTCAATGAAACAACCCATGCTTTCTTCTGAAGCATCAAATGCGTATACTCCAGACCTTAAGACCTGTGTGGTTATAAATACAAACGATAACGGTTCAGGTTCTCTGCGCGATGCCATTGACAAAGCAAATTTGAATCAATGCAACCTGATACAATTTAACATTCCGGGATCTGGCCAGGCTCAGATTCAACCTGTGTCAGAACTGCCTGTCATATACACACCTATGTTAATTATTGATGGAACTTCTCAGCCCGGTTATGCATTGGGGTCACCAACCGTGAATCTGTTGAGTAATAGTATGCATGGTTTCAGTGCTATGAATGCTAACCAGCTTTCAGTCTATGGAATGCAAATTACCAATGCAGATACAGCAATTTCTATCTTAAACAGTAAAATAATTGATGTGAGCGAAAATGTTATCCAGAATTTTCAGATTGCAGGCGTTTCAATTACCACATCGGGCCTTGAATATGGGAACATATCCAAAAACACTATTGGTACCAATACAACGTCTGATAATACAGCGATCTATTTATCCGGAACAAATGGAATAACAATCGTTAATAACAAAATAACCGGATCATTTCACTACGGACTTCATGCAACGGCAACGGATCAGAAAATTTTGTCCAATACCATTATTGCTTCTGATACATCTGCATCAATTGCTCTTTATCTGAAGAATGCATCTTCTACAGAAATACAAAACAATACAATTTATCAGGCTGCTGTGGGCATTCGTTCAGATGGAGGAAAAAATCTTACGATTTCTTCCAATGCGATAGGAACTGTTGACGATACGGCTAAAGCACATCAGTATACCGTTAAACATAGCGGTGTTTATGTATCGACAGGAATCAATACAGTGGTTAGTAATAATACTATTATTGGTACGGATACAGGAACTGTCTTTATGAACGCAATTAATTATCAGATGTCTTTAAACACCATTTCACAAACGCCGCTAAAAGGAATCTATGTATTGAATAGCCCTCATGGAGAAATAAACAATAACACAATTGATTCCTGTTCAATTGGTATGGAAGTCAACGCATCGGATAGTACAACAATTTTTAATAATTACATATATGGATCTGACACCTACGGAATTTACTTGAATAGCGGATCCGATACTTGCCAGTTACAGGCGAATATTGTAGGGATACGCTATGTCGGTGATAATTTATATAGCGGTGGTACGGGCATTTACATAAAATCTTCGTTCAATAAAATCGGAGGAGACTCGATTAATGGCTATCAGAATTATATTTATCAAAATCAGAAGGGCGGTGTAATAATCGATGGAGGTAATAAAAACCTGATTACATACAACTATTTTTACAATAATGATAAAACGAAAGGAAGGCCTACTGCTTATGCCATTGATTTGATTAATAATGGAAATAATGACAAAGCGAAGCCTCTCATTCAGAACTATAAATGGATAAACGGAAAATTCCATGTATATGGAGGCGGAGCTAGTGCCAGTGATTCTATTCACCTTTATCGCGGTAATGGTGGTTATGAGGAAGCCATTCAATTTCTTGGCAAGACAGTGACAAATGCGTCCGGCCAATGGGAGGTGGTAGTTGATACGTCTAAAAATAAATTCCCGTCTCAAGCCACGATTTATTTAACCGCAACAGCTACTGATATAAATTATAATACGTCGCCTTTGAGCAAGATGTTTATAGCTGGCGATTGTTATATAACCTCTGTAAAGGATACTGCTGACAATCAATATCCGCTTCCGAATACCTTACGGATGGCTATGAACTGCGCGAATGGACAATCCTATCCGGTACGTATTTTATTTAATGTGAACCAAGGAGGAGGAAGAGAAGTAGAGCTTCAGATGAAATTACAGGATCTGGACAATCCATATGGAATTACATTCAACGGAAGAAATATTCCGGACGGTGTTATCGCAGGTATGAATGGCCAGAAGATGGATTCTACCTTATGGACGATTGCAGCAGGAAACGGAAAATCGAGCATTACCAATTTTGATGTTCTTAATGCACAAAATGGTATAGAGATCAAAGCAGATAGTATATCATTAAAAAATATAGCTTTTGACCAATTAAAGGGCACCGGAGTTTTAGTTGATAATCGCAAAAATCAGATAGATTCCTGTGTTTTTGATACTCTGCAAGTAGGTATTCACATCGCTTCTGGCATTGTCTTTACGACCTGCACAGGTAATAATTTCATAAATACAGATACATCTGTTGTAGCCGTGTCAATGGATAGCCTATATATGATTCAAAATACATTTTCAAATAATGTTCTTGTTGGTGTTTATGCAAATAATGATACGCATCTTAATGTTCAGGAGAATGTATTTAATAATACGAAACGTCAAAGCAATGCTATTATCTGGGATCAGTCATCAGGCTCTCTTTTATATAATACATTCAATTGTAATGATGTTCATAATCCTGTATGGTTTCAAAACTCAACTAATTTCTCTATTAAATACAATACATTCGATGATAGCTCAGACGTGTATTTGTTATTGACAAATTCCACACATGGATTGATTGATACGAATATGTTTGTGAATCCAGACTCCAATAGTATTAAAATAATTAATTCCGATCATCTTATTATTAGTGGAAATTTTGTTAGTAATGCCAATTGGGATGCTTTTAATCTGATTGGTTCAGAGAATATTTTTATTTCTAAAAACACAGTTACAAATGTGGCTTATTATTCCAATACAGACTCTGCACTTTGTATTAATATACATCCCGGGCAGAATGCGTTGCAATCAAATAATGGAAAACCAAGACCGACAAATCTTTCGTATGCTGTAAAAGCAGGGAGTGACGGAAGAATCGGAATCTTTGTGCAAGGACTTGCACAACCGGGCGATAGCATCCAGTTATTCTTCTCCGATTCTATTTCTGCATCTATGAATACCTATATTGTGAATGCATATACCTTGGCAGATGGAACATGGGAAGTAAAAATTCCAAAGCAATATTACTATAAAGAAGATTCGGTTACCTGGTATCATGTAATTGCTGTTGCTATAGATGCAGATAGCAATACGTCGGAAACATCTTCTGTTTTGCATATTCCTCCGAGTAATGCCATTCTGTATGTACGCAATGTTTACGATGCCGGACCGAATTCTTTACGAGATGCCCTGTTACAGGTAAATGCTTCGGATCTGTACTGCAAGGTGATTTTTAGTATAGATTATCCTACTATCCGGCCGGGACCTTATTTCATTACTATTGATTCGTTGTATACACCAGTATATAGCTACTCCGGTTTTAAAATGGATGGAGCAACACAAATGCAGTATGTTAATGTTGGATCTGATCAACGCATTCTGGTGAATGGAAATAAAATCGGGAATAAATATGGTTTGGATATCGTTGATTCTTCAAACGCATCTATTATGAAAAACTTGTGGTTGTGTAATACTCAAAACGGATTACGTATTTCAAGTGATAAAAATCAAATCAACAATTTCCATTTTGTTAATTCCGATTCTTCATCCCAATCTATCCTGGATACGGCAGTAATTATTCGTGGTAACAATAATACGTTGGACAGCTTCTTTGTTTCAAATTATACCCAGGGCGTTTTATATGCCGATAAGGCATCCGGTAATTCATTGAGAAATTCGTTCATCGATAGCACAATAACCGGAATTATAGTAAGAGACAGTTCTAATTTAAATACGATCTCTACTACCCGGTTTACGAATACCAGCAAATATGGTATATGGTTTGATAGTGCCGGCGGAAATAATAACGTTCAGCAAAATATTTTTGGTGAACCCAATGAACCTGTATTGAATAATGCGATTACTGTTACGAATAGTAATAGTCAGACTATTGTCCAGAACAGGGTTTCATATTTCAGTCCTGCGACAGCTTCGTTATCTGCATCGTCTGTTATAACCGTAGAAGGTGTTTCATCCGATAATTATTTTTCGCAAAATTCTATAGGACTTGATTCAGCAGGTATTAACGTCAATAACTATAATGCCCGGGCATTCTGTATACAGTCAACAGCAGATGGATCTCCATCCCGTAATTCTATTGTTGCTAACGTTATCAACGGTATGCAGTGGGTTCCTGTATATATAAATAATTCATCCGGAGATATTATTAGCAGCAACCTGATTGGTACGGACTCTGCCGGCCATGTATTCGGTTTTGATACAACAGGTATTGTTGTAATGAACTCTACAAATGAAACCGTTAATGACAATACTATTGCAGGATACACGCAATATGGAATAAATCTGATCTCTTCTGATCAGGTTCAGATGCATCGGAACATTGTCTATTCGCATGCTACTCAGAATAAAGGAATCAATATAAATATTGGCAACAGCGCATTAGTATCAAATACAGGAATAGTTGCACCTGCCATTACTTCTCAGACTCTGGTAGATCAGCAAACTGTTCAATTACAAGGTACAGCTATTCCGAATGCGGAAGTTGAAATATACCAGTCTGTTGAGGATACAGTACAATCTGTGGCCTATGTAAACAATGTGACTGCCAGTGCAGATGCTACCGGATCCTGGCAGGCCTCTGTACCAAAGGCATTCTTCTCGTATGCTACTACGAACAGTTATGTTGTTCAGAATCACATAAACAATAACTCTTCTGAATTCAGCAATTCGTTTACTCTTACACCTTTATTGTGTCAGCTCGCAAATAACCCGTCAGCTCATATACTGGATCCTTTGTATACACCTTGCCCTGGCCCTGCTTTTAATCTGAGCGGAGGGCTTGATACAGGTTTAGTATACAAATGGAAGGCTTCAGAATGGGCGGATACTGTTTATGCACAAAAAGTTGCTATCAAGGATACCGCGGAAGATCTGACATTAACCATACAGGATAAATTTGGTTGCAGCCTGGTATGTACAACCAATGTTCTGTTTAAAGCCAGGCCAGTCAGTCCGGATTTTATTATCAGTTCTGACGTATATATCGGAGATACAATAACTCTTGTAGATGTTTCTCAATCGCAACCAACATCTTATACATGGTTTAGTTCTCCGGGAGTAACAGTATTGAGTAGTGGAGCATCCAGTACGATTATAGGAGCGGATGGTAATGTATATCCGGCAGGGACAAGATATATCCAGTTTATATTACCTTCTGCGGGTAATGATTCGATTACCGAAACATCGATTCAAGATGGATGCTTTGTTTCGCTGACCAAACATTTATCGGCTACTCAAAAAAATCCGAATGCAGCTAAACCTTATTTTGTGGCACCGCAGGTTCAGTCTATGAGCGCATCTCCAAATCCTGCTAATGCGAATCAGGATGTTACTGTTTCGATTGTAACCACCAGTACGGATCTTGTGACGGTATCCTTATATACAGCTACCGGAGGATTTTTAGGTGAAATGGATTTGTCGGGAAGCCTTTCCTATAATTTTGTTTTGCTTGGGAATGACGGACAATTGATAAATACACCACTTGCTGCTGGTTTGTATCTTATCAAGCTACAGACAGATAATGAGACAATCGTTTTCAAACAGGTTATTCAGTAAAAAGGTATGAATAACCGTTTTTTGAAATTTGTGAAAGAACAAGGAATGAAGAAGTTATTGAGCATTGGTTTTATCTTATTAACGTTTGGCGTATATGCTCAGCAGCTTGATAAGCTTAACCTGAAAGGTATGTTAAAAAAGGGGATTAAAGTTTCCGGAGGCGTATCGCTTGCCAATAATTTTTATTCTGTTGTCGGTACGCCAAACAGATTAAATCCGTATTCGTATATGTTTACCGGCAATCTTAGTGCCACGGTTTTTGGTATAGCAGTTCCTGTTACTTTTTCTTTCTCAAATCAAAACTATGGATTCAGACAACCTTACAACATTATAGGTGCGAGTCCTACTTATAAGAGATGTACGTTTCATATCGGTTACCGGAATCTGACATTTTCACCATACTCCTTAAATGGACATAATTTCTTAGGAGGAGGCTTTGAATACAAGGGAGATAAATTTGCGGTCATGATTATGTCCGGACGTTTATTGAAGGCAGTTAATTACGATAGCACCAATAAAAATGCCTTACCTGCATATGAACAGGTTGGTGCCGGAATTAAACTATCCTATAGAAATAAAGGGGATGAAATATCTCTTTCCAATTTTTATGCAAAAGATCTTATTAATTCCATCAATAATGTTCCGGCCTCTCTGGGTCTTACGCCTATGGAGAATGTGGTATGGGGACTAACAGGAAAAAAACAATTGGGATCTAAATTCTCTTTGATGGCAGATTACGGAAGGTCTGCACTGACTCAGGATCTCCTGGCCCAACCCATATCCAAAACAAGTGATGTCGCCTATTCTCCGGTTTTTTATGTTCACTGGAACCAGAGTACAGTTGTTTATAATGCCATTAAACTGAATGCAAATTATAAATTCAAGAAACTTTCTGTTGGTGCGGGATACGAACGGGTTGATCCAGGTTATAGAACATTAGGAGCATATTACTTTAACAATGACCTTGAAAATGTAACATTGAATACATCACTTGCTTTGCTTAAAGGGAAAGTTTCCATAGCGGCTAATGGCGGACTTCAGCGGGATGATTTAAGCAATACGAAAGCATCTTCCATGAAAAGAACCGTTGGATCTGTATCCGTTAACATGAATCCAACCAAGCGATTTAATATAAGTCTGTCGTATTCTAACTTTTATAGTTTTGTAAATGTAAAACCCATAGAAAATCAGTTCTTACCTAATGCCCGCACGGATACGCTCAATTATACACAAATATCACAAACGGTTAATGCTTCGGTTTCATATAAAATACTGGAAAACGATTATACTTCAAAGATGATCCGTTTTTCATCTTCGGATATGATGGCCTCCAGCCATCAGGCATCGAACAATCAGACAAACGGATTGATTAATGGAGCGTTGGTCTATAATCAGGCTTGGAAAAAATCCGGTGCTAATATGGGTCTTAGTCTGAATGCCAATGAAGGCAAATACGTTGGTTCAAACAGTTTGTATCTGGGATTAGGAATAAATGGGGGGATGCCCGTATTCCATAAAAAACTCAGAACAAATCTTGGATTCAATGTGAATCAGAATACAGAAGGCAGCACCGTAGTGGCAGATCTGATTGCGATTAATAATAGCTATACTTATAAACTTGGAAAACACCAGTCGATGAGTGCTAATCTCAGATATACAGGAAGGATCAAATTAGCCAATGCGGTTGATAGCAATTACAATACAAACTTTAATGAATTTTACGGAACAATACTGTATAGCTATTCCTTTTGATCAGAATTGGAAATATATGAATAAACGATTTTCGCTTGAACAAAATGTCATTTCTATGAAAAACATTGGCTCCGCCAAAGTAGTCGTGATTTTTTTTATCAGTATGATAAGCTTTTTCATACAGGAAGTATCTGCACAGCAATACCCCGTTCAGATACAACCGACGGTTACATATCCTTCGGTTTTTCTGAATGATTATACCGATCCGGCTAATGTGAATATCCGTGTGTATCTGGCGGATCTTAGCAAGACAAATTATACGATCCGTGTAAAGATACAGTTAACAGGGCCGACGGTATCTTACACGAGCATTAATGGCATAAGTCTTACATTAAATGGTGGTCAGGTGTATTTTCTCAACAATCAGGATTTGGCTTCATTGTTTAGTACCTCTGACCTGACAATGACAGGGTCTAACCCAAATCAGACAACAAATACCCTTCCGGAAGGCCCTTATAGTCTTACAATGGAAGCCTTTGATGGAAATTTACTTGCTTCCGGTACAGTATTGCCTGTATCCAATTTTAAAACAGATTTCACTATTTTCACGGTTGTATTGTATGATCCTCCGATGTTGAATTATCCATCCAACAGCCAGGTTTTTGATTTACAGACCATCAATCAAGGTGTGTTTTTTAACTGGACACCCAGACAAATCGTTTATACAGCGAATCAGCCTGTCAAGTATCGTTTCCGTTTGATTAAAGTCATACCGGTAGATCGGAACCCATACGATGCGATGAATGCGACCATTCCGGCTAATATTGATGAGTCCAATCTTGATTTTCCAACGTTTATATATTCTCCTGAGGACCTTCCCTTACAGGAAGGCTTTGTTTATGCCTGGCAGGTTCAGGCGTATGAACTTATTAACAACCAATTATCTACGGCTCGTTTCAAAAATCAGGGCTTCAGTGAAGTTTATACGTTATCCATTAAAGAGAATTGCGATCAGATCACCCTTGCAGCACCTTTCATCAATAATGATACTTCAGTTACCTTTTCATGGAGCGGAACATCTGTGTATAATGAATATGAATTTGATTACAGGCCATTCGGTACCAGTCTGCCATGGATACCTGTAGATACAACGGCCAATACACTCCGATTAAGCAACACGGTATTACAACCGGGAGTAACATACGAATATACGGTAAAAGCACGCTGCAATAACTGGCTTTCACCGGTATACGGAGGTACATTTACCTTGCCTGTGCCACCTTGTGCAGCACCCTCACCTTTGCAGGTAAATACAAGTGATCCTGCCAATACGATCCTTACCTGGACACCTGTTCCGGGTTTAGATTCGTTGCTGCTTAATTATACCATTACTGGAAGCGGCAATCCTTTTACAACTGTTACAGTTAGTGCAAGCGCATCTTCCTATACGTTGCCCGGGCTTGCACAGGGCGGCTATACAATCCGATTGGATGCCGCTTGTGGAGGTAATATTATAAACGGTATTCAGAATTCATTTCAGTATAACGACAATGGTATAGTAGGAGCCTGTCCGGTTCCCCTACCATTTCAATTTATCGCCCAGCGTGTCATAGGAGATACAGCCAGTCTTTCCTGGAATTCTGTATCTGTGAATACAGGCTATAGTATAACTTATTGGGATAAAGATTCAGTGCAGTCTCAGCATACAATCGGTTCTTTAACAGCACCCAATACGAATGCTTCTTATGTGTACGATAATGAAATATATGTGTATCAGATTACGTATATGTGCGGAACGAAATCAACAGTTACCCCTCAGGGAATGTTTCGGATTACGAATACATCTTCAGCTCCTTCTACCGATGCTCCCACGGCAGATTGTTTTCCTCCGGTTGATTTACAGGCTCAACCTCGTTCTACAACCTCAGCATTGTTTGACTGGAACGCGGTTTCAGGCGCAGACGATTATCAGATTTTTTATGGAATCAAGGGAACTACTTCGTTTACGCCCTTTACAACCACAGCAAGTAATGCATTGATTAAAAGTCTGGCAGATACCCAGAAGTATTATTTTGTGGTCAGAGCTCGCTGCGGAGGTTTGTACAGCATTTTCTCTGACACAGCCCTTGTGGATTTATCTGCAGGTAAGAGTAATCCAAACTGCGATAGTGCCTCTTTTGTTACTCCGCTGAAATCGACTACAAACAATATTCTATTGTCGTGGGGATATGATCCGTCTATGACTGGTTATCTGGTAACATACCGGGATACTTCCCAGTCGCCGAGCAGCTTTTATACACAGGCTTTTACTAACAAAGATTCTTTGGTAAATAATTACTTGTATCAGCCCGATAGCATCAAGTTTACTTTTCAGAACCTGAATTCAGGAACGAAGTATATTTTTACCGTACAGGCATTATGCGGAACGCAGAAAGCCATGCAGAACGGCCCCGTTTATTATTCTACGCTACCCGACAATAGCAGTACTGGCTCCTGTGGTACCGCTGCCTATTGTAATAAGACAGATGTAACACCTTTAACATCACTCAAGGTGGGAGATACGATTTATTGTGCCGATTATCAGATAGAAGTTGATAAACTGGACAATACAACTTCGGCAAGCGGGGTTTATTCGGGAACCGGGCACATGGCCATGCCGATGCCTGGAATCAGTGATTTTGTAACGATGAGTGTTAGTTTTAGCGATGTCAAAATAAATAATATACCAAATAAATGTATTTACGATGGGGTTATCAATATAGACAGTGTAAACGCAGGCATATTACCAACAGCTGTACGGGATTCTATACAATCCATGGTAGGCATGGTAGATAATACCATTGCACAGGCACAAGATGCATTAGCACAGGCACAGGGAATTCTGACTAAAGCAGATAGCCTTACACAACAGGCCATTAATTATTTTCAGGGCGGAGTGGGTGTCGGAAGTGTGAAAACGGGAGTTCTGGGAGACTCTTCGATTAATACAACCATAAGCAACGGAGAAGTAGCAACGATCAGTAATAATACAATAACAATAAATGGAGTAACGGTTTCAGTAGATACTCTACCAGCACTTTTGCGGGATAATTCCAATAAGGTATACCAAGTGGATGCTTCCGGAAACATCACCTATGTAGGGCATTATGACCCATCTTATAAGAAAGCTACAGCTCCGGACCTAAGTAACCAGGTCGTTACATTTTCGGCGAATCCTAATGCCACGTATGATTTTGATGCCTGGCAACAGATGTTTTCAGGAGTTACCCAGATTGAACAGGAATACGAACTTATCGGAAGTAGTTATCATGTTCCTGCTAAGTGTATTACACCGGCTGCATTGGATGCCGTAAATGCCAGTATCAATACCAGTGCTGCGGATGCTGCAAATGTGGTATTTGCCAACGATAGTGGCTTTGTCTACGATCAGAAACCTTCCGGAACATCGTTTACTATAAATCTGGCGGGAGGTCCGGCATCAGATGCTCAGAATATTTATGCCTGGTTTGTACAGGGAAACACGAAAACCGTTATAGGAAAATTATTGTTGGCGAGTTATGCACCACAGGTGAAGAATGTAGTTATTATTCCGGTAAAACAACAACTTCCTGTGGATGCTTCGGTGTTTCAGGACTATCTGAATCAGACTTATGGGAGAATAGGTATCACGTATCAGGTTAGTGTTGACACTTCGTTTATTCATAATACAAGCTGGGATAGCAATGGTGACGGCGTGGTTCAGGTAACGGGCAGCAACATAATCAGCAATGATTATCAGGGAGAAGAAGAAGCAATGATAGAGGCTTATATAAATTCAGTAACCAATATTGATACCACTGTAGCCTATATATTAGCCCCGTATGAGGCATCCAACTCAACAAATGATTTGCTCGGGGTTATGCCTTTTCAGGAGCAATTTGGATTCTTATTTACAGGAGTAGGCACGGAAGATTTATTCAAGAGAACGGTTGCCCATGAATTGGGACATGGCGCCTATTATCTGCAACACACGTTCAGTAGTATTTATTTGGGTAGCAATAGTCAGGGAGAAACGAATAATTTAATGGATTATGCAGAAAGTGTAAGCGCTAATCAGTTATGGAAATATCAATGGGATATTGTAAATGCACCTGGGCATGTATGGAAAATATTCTCCGAGGATAGTGAAGAAGAAGCTAAGATAACACCTAAAGGTAAATTTTGCGATAAATTTTCAAAAATGCCTGCAACCCCTATTATGTCTGACTGGGAAACATTGGATAATTATTTAAGTTCAATGCAAATTTCTCCATCACCAATTGTTACTGAACCTTCCGCGGGTGGTTGTTCATATTATGATTATTCATTATATAGCTATTCAAAAAAGGTTCTATATACATTGTATTGTAGGTCAAATATTATCGCGTCTTTTTACGCATTAGGTTCAGGTTGTGTTGATGTTTCAACATACAATGGAAGTGATGTTGATGATCACTATAATTCTTTGAAAACAAAACCTAAAATCGCATTTTACTTTGGAATTTCATATGGAAAAATATTTGTTGACGGCGATGATGCTTTACAAACATTATTAAATAGCAAACTTGATACAGTTTATGGCACATCGGCTACATTCTCATCAATTGCTGTTGATGATAGGTTAGATTGTGCTGTTAGAAAGATATTATATACAATAGGACAATATTATCAAATATCTGATGTTGTCTCTGTAGCTAGCTGTGTAACGGCGGCATCTTCTACAAGCCCTAGCACAATTATAAATACCCCAGTGACAACCAGCCCTGCAACAACTTCTTTTGGAATTAGTCAAGTAATGACTATCGTTGACAGGTCTTATAACGTTACAATAAAATGGAAAGTCCCGGAAAATGATACAGTATCGTCTGCATTAACAATTACAAAATTAGATAATACCACATTAAATCCATCCACTTTTTTAGTAGATGCTGATGGTTTTTATTATTATAGTTATGTTGAGTCCTCTTCTATCTGTGCAAGTCAGATTTCATATACATTAAATGTTACTAAATTAGATGTAAATGGAAATGCTACAAACGAATTTGAAAATTTAAAATTAAATACAGGAGGATTTCAGGGCTGGTTTTTCAGTGAATGTTTGAATAGTACTGTACAATTGGGGCTAAGCGTACCGGGAAATTACGCTTCTTATAATTGGACGGATGATAATGGAAATGTTATTCCTGCATTAAATAATGTATCAACGAATGCGGTTATTTCTAATTATGTTGTAACCCAAAATCAAAATTTTAAGGTACAACGAACAAATACGGATTCAAGAATAGTGGATTATGCTTATACAAGTGTTTCAGTTAAGACTTGCGGTAGTACATTTTATTTGACGGATGCTACGCCACCTGATCATTCTTTAAATTCTGATAGTAGGCAAGTTACAGATAACGGAACACTAATGGTTGTGCGAAATAATGACACTCAAAATGATAGCTATTCTATAGTGAATCAGGCTACTTATGGTGCACAGTCAAATATTGTGTACGACCCTGGAATGAGATCCAATGAAGGAACTATTTCCTGGACAGCAAACAATATTACCATTCCTAATAGTGCAAACTTAAAAACTGTATCAATTAATACATTTAATAAGACTGACGATAGCCCTTATTCTATTTCTGTCATTGCACCAGGAGAAAATCATTCCGCTACCCTTCAAGTTTATAACGAAGATGTTTTACTTGTTGAAGCTGAAAACGTTAATTATAATGTCGCATTTCAACAAATAAATACTTTTTGTAAACTAATAAATGCAGCACAAGAGGCCTTTCAAGCTATTAAATTGGATTTTCCATTAAATTGTGCTGGCCCTACTTCTGTAATATATAGTTATAATGCTGAAAAAGTTAATTCAAATTTGGTTGTACAAGACTCAAGTGGTGAAGTAACACTTTCAGTAATGTCTACACCGCAATTCAAAAAAACATTTCCCAATGTACCTGTAGTAGGAACAGAGATGACTCTTGGGGTATCAGGCGGTGGAGGCTTTAGTTTTGGCTATGATACATATCACAGAAATCCAAGAATGAAGTCTTTACAGCCACCTTATAGTTTAAATGGGAGTAATATAATGTTTTCTTTGAGTATCACAGTTGAAACTTTAGGTACAGATTGGCTAGAGACAGGTATATCATCAGAAGTAACTGTTCCGGTCAAGTTTAATCTTTTTAGTTCAGCAAACTGTCAATTACAATTACAGGTATCGTTAGACCCGATAGAAATGAGTTTTAGTGCAGAATATGTTGGTTCAGAAGTTAAGTTGTATGAATTCGATTTATATACTCCAAGTAATGGAGGTGTTTTTTATCAAAACTGTATTATTGAATAAGAATATGAAAGATATGAAGATAGTGTTTATTGTTTTATTAATTTCGCTTGGATCAGCACATGGGCAAACAGAGTGGCCATCTTATAATCCTCCATTTAAAGAATATCCGCTTCAAGCATTGTGGACGGATTCTTTTAGGCTGGACTCCGCGGTTATCAGTAAAGATACAACAAAGAAACCGCTGATCACGGTACCGAATAATTTATCTACTATTGATAAGGCTGTAGCAGCTTATGTTTCTTTTAATACCAAAGCTTGGGGGAAATCCTTATATAAATCGGACTATTTTGCAAAAATGGACTATCCGTCTGCTAACGTACTTGAAGTGATGAATTCAGACGATCATAAAAAAAATGGGTATTATAGACATTATTTGACGCTGCACTTAAGCTTTGATACATCAGAAGTAGCAGCTTGTTTTGTTGAAACCTATTACAATCAGGCTCAGCCCAAGGTATATTATCTATTAATGTTTGAAAGAAAAGAAAATGGCTGGTTTTTATTGGGAGGAAACCCTTATCAATATGTAAAATCATTATCTGAAATAAAATTTCATTATATAATCAATTTACTTCAAGGAATAGAGATGAAGCCTAATGAACCCAATGTCACAGCTTATAATAAATTGTTTTCAAAAGTTTATAAAAACAATTCTATTGATCTTAGTCTTTTAACAACAGAAATGATACCAAATATTTTTGATAATGATTCGATAAAGAATTACAAAATGCAATACGCTGATTTATTAGCTACTCCGAATTATGCAATTAACTGGAATTTAATTTCTCAAAATAAAATGAAGGTAAGCACATTGAATGCTTCTAAAAAACTCTTCCCTTCATATTTTGAAAATATGAAAAATGAAAATGATAAGCATTTTATTTTTGATGAAAAAAAATTAGATTTCACTACTGAGGAATCAGCATTAGCTAGTCTATATAGTACACAGTCAAAAGCCACATTTGATTTGTATTCAATAAACTGCACCTACAATTCATATTGGCCAACCCGAGTAAGGCAATTAGACACCTTGCAATCCTATATCCATATTACCAGAAAATTCACATTTAGTTTTAATGGAACGTATTATAGTATAGTTGGATATAATCTGATAATAAATGGAAAAGGAGTTGCAAATTTATACGCGCGGTTTATACGCAAATTGGATAGCAAGACCGTTAGTTTTTTATATTATAAAGATGAGACAAAAGGTAATTATAAATTAGATGAGATTACGTGGTTGATTGCTTGTATGGATAATAAATTTTTAAGGCGATTATGCGGCATTGATCCTGTAAACGATCCGGAAGACTTAGTATTGATCAAAAAACTACAAACAGATTCCATGATTGATTTTTATAAAATAATTAATGTATGGTATTTAGCCAATAATCCATTGCGCAAATATATTGTTAAGCCTGATTAAGTTTAATTATTTATAACTAAATGAAATTTATTGTTTCTCTTTTATTATTTGGTTTTCATTTGAATTTGCTTGCACAAGTTCAGGAAAAAAACATTGTTAAAAACACAGGAGGGCTTTATCACTTGAGTGATCCAATTTATCCTCAACGTTATTATGTACCTCAGCATGAATTATTATTTTCGGAAAAGCCATATAGTAATTTTGAAACAGCTCATTTAGCTGATGTTAATACTGCTTTGCTATCTTACTTCAGCTGTAATTCTATTGAATGGTTAAAAAAGATATCTGTAAAAAAAGATTTTCCTGCCAATTATGAGCAGACAACATTCAATTACAGAAAGGAAAAAAGTTTTATTGAACCGTTTAAATTATATATAATCTCACAGTTTTATTTTACCTATCAAAAAGAGTTGTATTGTATCGCAATGACACATGTTATTTATGCGTATAAGTCTATGCGATTATTTCCAGTAATATTAATAAAAAGGAATAATACATGGTTTATAAGCGATAACGCAGATATTTTATTATTCTCAGCTTACTTTAGAATTAAGCCGGAATATTGGTCCGATTTTTTTAATAAAGAAGTTACACTGCCCGTTCCTATACTTAAAAATATTGACTATTTCGGATCCAGGTTTTTAGCATCATACGATTATTATTATTCAAATATCGTCTTCGATAATGATAGTTTAAATATTAATACGAAAATTCCGCTTGACAAATTAAACGTAAGCCAGCCCAATATTGATATAAAACAATTTAAGCAAGGGTACTTTCAACTAATAAAAAAAGTGGGTAATACCATTGATCTAAACAGCTATGAAAAAGGAACAAATGAAATAACCCAATTCTTTTCAAACTTGACTAAGGCACACAGCGATACTACCGCTGAACAAGCTATGGCCTATTGGCTATTTTCAAAAGACACCCTATATCAACGTAAAAATAGTATAGGTTATTCGTATTTGAAGAAAGATTTCGTGAATTATATGAATGTAAGTGGGCTTGTAAATAGGCTTGTACTAAAGTATAGCATCACTCTTGATTTAAATGGAAGTATTTATAAAATAATCTATTTTGATGAATGGCATGGAATAAAAGATAAAAATGGTGCTGCATATACAGAACACTGGGTTGGTATTAAAAGCATTGTATTAAAAAAAATCGGAGCTGCATGGATTGTTTGTTTAGATAAAAATGATGATGTATTTAGAATACTGAGAGGTTTTGATGTGTTAAATGACAAGGGTGTTAATTTTTGTTTGACCGGAAAAATTTCAGGAAATAGCAAATATGATTTTTTACTAAATGGAAAATTCATGTCTCCTCCGGATAATAGAATATATATCGAAAATACAATTTTTCTTTTCCCGGATTATGTATACAATTATGAAATTCCATCAGATTTAAAAAATGGATTTGGAATTGTGGCACCGTATGATTTGTACGAACAAAGAAACACTAAATATTGGCAGGATCGAAATAAATAATATCATTATTTAGCCAAATGGACATAGTATTAAAGATGTTTTCGTTCCCACAACCTAAATAAGGTCAAACTACTGATAATAAAATTTATTCATGATCAAAACTTTAATATATACCATAGTTATAGTCCTTGCATCTTATGCATGCTATATCGTATGTTATATATCGAGTGATGAAAATAGGTATACATGTTATGGTAATGAAGTTATTGTTAGCAATGGGAATATATTTGAATTATGCTATGACAAAATGTATTCAATGGATTTGTTTAGGAATTTTATTCCAGAGGACGATAATGCGATTGAGGAATATTATCAAATTAGAAAAAATGGACATTCTATTTTTAAATTTGAAAGAGCTTCTTGTCTTCAGGAATGTGGAAGTTGTAGTTACTATATAAAGCTTGACACAGTTACGACGAAATACATTTTTTTAATCGACTCTAATCTTCTTTGTTTTAGAATACCCAACAAAGATAGCATTAGTGTAGATGATATACAGGTATATTTGTATGCATATTATAAAGCAAGTTTTGTAAAACACTATTATCAAGTGAGAAAGGATTCTTTTAATTTGAAAAATATATCTTATGATATAGACAGCTTAGATTTTGGGGGCATACCAGATTACTTTAAATTTGATGGGTATAGACATTGTTTTAGAGATTGGCATCCTTGGTTTTGATCATGTGTTATGATACTCTTTACGAATAGTCAGAATAAAGAAATTACTTATGTATATAAATTTTAAACAACGTTGAAATGAAAGTCATTATCATTATAATTTCAGTATTTACATTTATGGTCTCAATAGCTATGTTAGGACCTACAAGTTATGAAATTATAGACTCAGCGAATAACATACGAAATTTTTCCGACTTTAAATGTACTAAAGTTGATACAGTTTTGTGTAGTGTATATAACAATAGAGGTAAGGCTGCAGCATCCTATTATTTTTACTCCAAACGCAAGAAAGTTAAGTTAATTACGACCGACACTTCTTTTTTACCCGATAAATATTTGGTTTGGGATGAATATGATCTTTCTAAACTATCCTATTATAGTAATGTTCCGGTTTATTTTTCCGAAGAGTGTCAAAGAGCGTATTATGTTAATGATTCAGAATGGAGTATATTAAGAATATTAGAATCAATTTCCTGGATTTTATATCTGTTAGGAATAACGATTTCAGTAACAATTATAGGTTTTGTTTTCATGAAATTTGAAACTCAAAAAAGTGTTAAACAAATTTAAACTGTACACCGTTTTAAAACAATAAAGAAATACTATCTGAATATATAGAAAATGATACCAAATAAAGTTCTGAATCGGATAATCCGAATTTATTTCATGTCGTTATTATTTATCCTGTTTGTAGGAACAATAAATTGGTATGTTGGTGATATCATGTTTTTTCGAGTTTGTTTTGGAATAATTCCTTTTATTGTTTTTTTTATAACGGTACGTTCTTTTGGAAAATGATCGAAACTCTGAGATTGATTCATATGTCAGATTAAGTCATACCATTTAAGATTTGCTACCTTAGTATTTTAATTCATGGACAATATGAATTCTTAATTTTTCTGCACCTTTACACTATTGTTCAAAACTGCCCCCAAAAATAACTGATGACATCCATCATGAAAAGTAAATCATTAACAATATCGTTCATTTTAGTTTTATTTCTAGTGGCCTTATTTTTTCTATTTTATAAAAGCGAAAATAAAACTCTTAATGAAATTAAGACAAGTGCAATTCGGGATTCTTCAAAAATAATCGAAGTGGTAAAATATATAAAATCAATTAGGGATACGATACAAACTACCGATTCAACAAAAATTCAAATAATACTATTTTCAAATAATAATTCTATGTATTTACGATTCAAATCTGAATTCATTCAGTTAAGCAATTCTGATATTTTTAATTTTTTACAATCAAGCAATATTCTATTTGTTGAAGAAGATGGTTTTTCTTCCAAATTTGAAATGTCAGCTTATGGAGACGATAAGTTTCAATATTATATTTATTATTCAGACCATTTATTGGATAACCATACGATTTCTTATGTAGATAAAGTAGAACGCATATCCAATAACTTATATTTGGTTACTATGAAGAAATAGCCAAGTATACCAGACTCCTCCAAATTTGATGGATATAAACACTGTTTTAGAGATTGACGTCCTTGGTTTTGATCTTCTATTTGTCTGAACCATGATTCATATGATTTTTATGATTGAACTATTTTGTCTCGTCCTGAAATAGCTTGATAAATATTGAATTTTAATCGTAAACAAGCCCTGCTAGGGGCGACATATTTATAGAAATTAAGCAAACGAATCCCATTCCATGCGCAGCAGCGCAGGTGCTATTTTGGCTGTGAATATCCATTGTTTTATTCATCATCTTTCTAATCCAATATTAATCAACCAAGCCGTCGGACCGCTCGAAAAAGCGGTCTGACGGCTGAGATGGTACTAGACAATTCCCGTCGTTTTGATTTTCCTTTCGTTGTCGGTTGGCCGAAAAGGCAAATACAGTTACTAGTTTTTAGGCACTAGCTTCCAGATTATTCGCTTCTAATAACTGGTAACTGAAAACTATCAACTAAAATCCTCCGCATGGAATTTCACCCAGCCTTCCGCTTTTAGCTTTCCGCGTTAGGCCCAACGCTTTCCCCTTTCCGCCTTTTTACCTATCTTTATCTTTCTTCAATCAGCTAAAAAAATACGTATGAATTCCATTACCGACACAGAAATCAATGTGCCATTCAATATGGCTTGTCAGTTCGTTGCCCATACCGCTCAATCTGTTTTTGTAACAGGGAAAGCAGGTACCGGGAAAACGACTTTTTTAAAACAGCTTCGCGATCACACACCCAAAAAACTGGCTATTGCTGCACCAACTGGTGTTGCTGCTATTAATGCTGGTGGCGTTACCTTGCATTCGCTTTTTCAATTGCCCTTCAAACCATTTTTACCGACTATTTCCCATAATTCTTTTCAGCAGGAACAGAACTTTTGTGATCAGAAATCCTTATTTGCCAATACACATATTACCAAAGCTAAGATCGATGTGATCAAAGAACTGGAAGTATTGATTATTGATGAAGTATCCATGGTACGGGCCGATATGCTGGATGCCATTGATACTATTCTGAGGCATTATCGCAGCAACGAAACGCCATTTGGAGGCTTGCAATTAGTGTTTATCGGTGATCTCTATCAGCTTCCGCCTGTAGTTAGGAATGAAGAATGGAACGTGATGCAGCTGTATTACGACAGCCCGTTTTTCTTTGAAGCCCAAGCCTTAAAGGCATTGAATCCATTGGTGATTGAACTGGAGAAAACCTATCGCCAAAAGGACGGATTGTTTCTGGATATACTGAACCGCATTCGGATTAATTCAGCCTTGCCAACTGATCTTGAACATTTGAACACGTATTTCAAACCTTCTTTTCGTCCAGGTCCCGGGGAGGCCTATATAACGCTTACCACTCATAATGATAAAGCAGAGACCATTAATAAACATCAACTGAATCAATTAAAGACAGCTGAAAAGAAATACCAGGCACAGGTCAACGGCGATTTTAATGAACGCATTTATCCGGCTGAAATGCTATTGCATCTGAAAATTAATGCACAGGTTATGTTTATCAAAAACGATAAAGGGGATCAGCGCAAATTTTATAACGGCATGCTTGCAATTGTTACAGAGTTGGCTGATGAATATGTGATGGTAAAGCCCGTTTCCGGAGAAGATGAACTAAAAGTAGAACGGGAAACCTGGAAGAATATCCGTTATCAGGCGAATAAAGAAGACGATAAAATTGAAGAAGAGGAATTGGGATCGTTTGTTCAGTTTCCGTTACGATTGGCTTGGGCGATTACCATTCATAAAAGCCAGGGTTTAACATTTGATAAAGCCATTGTTGATGCCGGAGATTCCTTTGCGGCCGGGCAGGTATATGTAGCATTAAGTCGTTTGACTTCCACTAAGGAATTGGTTCTGTATTCAAAAATTACACAGAATAGTATAAGGGTCGACGAACGGATTCTACATTATCTGCAAAATGTTCGTCCGGTTCAGCAGCTTACCGATCAATTGAAACAACAGCAGCAAAAATACCTGGCTCAGTCCTTAAAGAAGGCTTTCCAGTTTGACGATCTGGTGAGTGAAAGCTTTGAGCAATATACTTTTAGTGATGAGCGGCAAATTCCGGATCAGCAGAAGGCGCGGAATGTTCTGGAGAAAATATATAAAAGTTTGTGTGATCAGCAGAAGGTTGGCATAAAGTTCACGCAGGAGCTGGACAGAATACTCCCAACGGTTGAAACATCTGGCTACGGCCATTTACAGCAACGGGTAAGCAATGGGGTAAATTATTTTATGGAACGTTTTAAAAATGAAACGTTTGAACCTTTGATGGCACATATCAAAGAGATGATACCAAAAAAGAAGACAAAGAAATACATTAAAGAATTAAACATCCTGGTGCAAATGCTGAAGCGTCAGCAGGTAAAGCTGGAACAGGCAAAGTTGTATGCGGATGGCTTACTTGCTGGCACAGACGTAACGGAATTGTTGAAAGAAGGGAAAAGAGAATCGACTAAAACAGAGATACCTGAAGTTAAAGCCGAAAAACCGAAGAGAGGCGAAAGCAATCTGATCAGTCTGGAAATGTTCCGTGAAGGAAAAACCATTGAAATGATTGCAACAGAAAGGGGATTTGCTGTTTCTACGATAGAGGGACATTTGTGCTCGTTTATACCAAGCGGAGAAATCAAAATTGAACAAGTTGTTGAGGAGGATAAGATCAAGAAGATCTCTGCCGTGATTGATCAGGTTGGTTTATTGTCTTCTAAAACCATTAAAGATCAATTGGATGAATCCTTTACCTATGGGCAGATAAAGGCGGTGATGGAAGCATATAAAAGCGCTGTTTCGGTAAATGCTGAAAGCGGAACACCAAAGGCTGGTTGATTTAAGTTGCTAGTTTCCAGCTACTAGTTATTAGAAGGCGAATATCTGGAAACTAGTAACTATATCAAAACGGAGGACGCTGTCTCAGACTATAACAGCCGTCAGACCGCTTTTTCGAGCGGTCCGACGGCTTGGTTCCTTTGTATTCTGACCAATTACTGTTTTATATTTATGGCTGTTGGTTGATTGACACAACAGCGGTAACATTTGTGTCAAGCTATTTCAGGACGAGACATGCCCCGCCAATCTGTGCAATCTGATAATCTTTTTAAATCTGTGGTTCAGACTACATTTTTAGATTCTTTTGTTTAAATTTCAGTGATATTTCGGGGAATTATTAAAACCAAAACAATACAACTATGAAAAAATTAGCGCTGTTTATCAGCATTTTTATCTTAATGTCAACAGTATTCAAAAAGGAAAAAGTCTATTTTCCGAAAAGCACGTTTGTATCTTTAACAGAGAAAACAGTAAATCTTCCTGCAGATGCTAAAGGAAAATTCACTGTTGTTTTTGTTGCTATGAATAAAAAAGGCATAGATACCATGTTTACCTGGTTTAAAAAGATGGATACAGCATTGGTATATACTAAAAACAACAATGCTGTTTTAGTTGAGGATCAGTTGGATGATAATCTCTATTTTATTATTGCCGGAAAAAATGCCGGAACAAACATTTCGGGCAGAGTATTGGATACCTTGACAAAAAACAAGGAACTGGATCTGAAAGATAATATTCTGTTTTATGCAGGCGTACCGGACACATTATCAACTTCATTAAAAATTTCCAATCCGGATAAGTTGACTGGATTTGTACTTAATTATAATGGAGTTATTGTGTATAGATTTTCAGGCGTTTACACAGAACCTAAATGGAAGGCTCTGAAAGAGATTCTTGCTGACCCGGATGCTTCAAGCTATGATCATCAGTACCAGAAGTAAGTTTTAGGTCATACGTTTTAAGACCGTATAGGTGTCGCAACTTTTATAACGCAATATAAGATTTTCTGCCGTCAGACCCCTTGGATCCGAGTGGTCCGACGGCTTGTTTGTTTATAGCATTCCCTTTGTCTGCACTATGATTCTTTTGATTTATATGATTAAATCATTGTGTCTCGTCCTGAAATAGCTTGACATAAATCATAGTAATCCTTTAATCTAAAAATCAGGGTTCAAACAAAAGACTAGTAAGAAGCGGTCGGACGGACTGAAAAAGCCGTCTGACCGCTTGTTCTTAACACAATCATTCTTTCTCTATCATACCCATTTACGCTATTAAAAAAGCATTCGCTTGTTAATGCTTTTCTGTAACGAACTATCTCCGCCGTCAGACCGATTTTTGGGCGGTCCGACGGCTTGTTTGTTTATAGCATCCCCTTTGGCTGCACTATGATTCTTTTGATTTATATGATTGAATCATTGTATCTCGTCCTGAAATGGCTTGACATAAATCATGGTCATCCTTTAATCATAAAAATCAAGGTTCAGACAAAAGACTAGTAACCAGCGGTCGGACGGACTGAAAAAGCCGTCTGACCGCTGGTTCTTAACACAATCATTCTTTCTCTATCATACCCATTTACACTATTAAAAAAGCATTCGCTTGTTAATGCTTTTCTGTAACGAACTATCTCCGCCGTCAGACCGCTTTTTGGGGCGGTCCGACGGCTTGTTTGTTTATGGCATCCCCCTTTGTCTGCACTATGATTCTTTTGATTTATATGATTGAATCATTGTGTCTCGTCCTGAAATGGCTTGACATAAATCATGGTCATCCTTTAATCATAAAAATCAAGGTTCAGGCAAAAGACTAGTAAGAAGCGGTCGGACTGACTGAAAAAGCCGTCTGACCGCTGGTTCTTAATACAATCATTCTTTCTCTATCATACCCATTTACGCTATTAAAAAGCATTCGCTTGTTAATGCTTTTCTGTAACGAACTATCTCCGCCGTCAGACCGCTTTTTTGGGCGGTCCGACGGCTTGTTTGTTTATAGCATCCCCTTTGTCTGCACTATGATTCTTTTGATTTATATGATTGAATCATTGTATCTCGTCCTGAAATGGCTTGACATAAATCATGGTCATCCTTTAATCATAAAAATCAAGGTTCAGGCAAAAGACTAGTAAGAAGCGGTCGGACTGAAAAAGCCGTCTGACCGCTGGTTCTTAACACAATCATTCTTTCTCTATCATACCCATTTACGCTATTA